>Ga0310344_10000537_pt1 | contig 29880 bp, 36 predicted proteins | sample HC15DNA20200_MG_FD_203801 | JGI IMG/M metagenome (GOLD analysis project Ga0310344, IMG submission 203801) | Marine microbial communities from station ALOHA, North Pacific Subtropical Gyre - HC15-DNA-20-200_MG | ecosystem: Environmental > Aquatic > Marine > Oceanic | place: Pacific Ocean: North...
CTGTAGGCCCAGCGCTGGGCCAGCACGGATTGAATATCATGGAGTTTTGCAAGGCTTTTAATGCTAGAACGCAGGACCAGGCGGGTTTGATTATCCCCGCGGTTATAACTGTCTATGCAGATAGAACTTTTACTTTCGACCTAAAAACTCCACCTGCAGCGGTACTGCTTAAACGGGCTGCGAAGGTTGATAAGGGTTCCGGTGAACCGAACAGAGAAAAGGTAGGATCGGTTACAAGGGCTCAGCTACAAGAGATTGCTGAAATAAAAATGCCCGACCTAAACGCGAATGACATTAATGCAGCCATGAAGATCGTTGCTGGTACTGCTAGGTCGATGGGTCTAGAAGTAGAGGGAGCTTAAGGTGCCTAAGCCGGGTAAACGTTATTTAAAGAGTACAGAGTCGGTTGAGAGTGCACGTGCATACGATCTTTCCGAAGCGATGGAACTTATCAAAGCACAACCTGACACAAAGTTCGACCAGACGGTCGATATTGCGATTAGGCTTGGCGTCGATCCTCGGCATGCTGACCAAATGGTAAGAGGTGCGCTGGTCTTGCCACACGGTTTAGGAAAGTCGGTAAGGGTTTTAGTTTTTGCTAAAGGGGATAAGGAGTCCGAAGCCCGCGAAGCGGGAGCCGATCATGTGGGAGCGGAAGAGCTGGCGAAGAAAATTCAAGACGAAGGTTGGTTAGATTTCGATCAGGTCATAGCTACGCCAGACATGATGAGTGTTGTCGGAAGGTTGGGTAAGGTTCTTGGGCCACGGGGACTCATGCCCAATCCTAAATTGGGTACGGTAACGATGGATGTCGGTAAGGCTGTTAACGAGAGCAAGTCTGGCAAGATTGAATATCGAGTTGATAAAGCTGGAATCATCCATGCCTCGGTAGGGAAAAAATCTTTCGAGACTAATAAGCTGATCGAAAATGCAACAGCTTTAATAGACGCGGTCCGAAAGGCAAAGCCGTCGTCAGCGAAGGGTGTCTACATGCTCAAGGTCTCGCTTTCAACGACCATGGGGCCGGGGATTTCGATTTCTGCCAGCTCCGCGGTGGCGGCCTAGGAGAAGAAGATGCTAACGCGAGCCGAAAAAGAAATTCAAGTTACGAAACTGCGAGAAAAATTCCAGCGAGCATCGAGCGTTTTTGTTGCTGACTATCGAGGCTTGACTGTAGAGGATATAAACGTTTTGAGGCGAAAGCTTCGTCAAGATGGAGCCCAGTCTTACGAATATCAAGTCGCGAAAAACACTTTGCTGCGTTTGGCGGTTGATGGAACTGATTCTGCGGAACTAAGGGACCAGTTTACGGGCCCCACGGCATTAGCTTTTTCATACGGTGATCCTGCCGGCTTGGCAAAGGTTCTTGTTGACTACGCGGAAGAGCATGAGGAGCTGGAGTTGAGGGCCGGGTTGGTAGAGGGTCGGTTGGTTAGTACGACGGACATTGCCACCCTTGCCACATTGCCAAGTTTAGACGAGTTGCGGGCGAAATTAGTTGGTTTGCTACAGGGTCCTGCGAGGAAACTTGCGACTTTGATGCAGGCTCCGGCTGGGCAACTTGGCCGGCTGGTAGGAGCGCGAGAGGCTCAATTGGGGCAAGGCGCGGATGATTAGAAATTTGGACTGGTGAGTTAGACCACCGGGCTACAAAAATGAGCTGTACTACCAGAACAAGTTGGTGGTGCTCGATAGGGTGAGGCGAACTTGGCGGAAAAGACTGCCTTCGCTGTTATTTTTTGGAAAGGGAAGAACTAGATGGCTGATTTAAATGCGATTGTTGAACAACTCTCGGAACTTACCGTTATGGAAGCTGCTGAGCTTGCAAAGCTTTTGGAAGAAAGCTGGGGAGTCTCAGCTGCGGCCCCAGTGGCGGTTGCGGCTGGCGCACCGGCTGCTGGAGCAGACGAGGCTGCTGAAGAGAAGGATGAGTTCGATGTTATCTTGGTCGCCGCTGGTGATAAAAAGATCCAGGTCATTAAAGAAGTGCGGACGATAACGGGCTTAGGTCTCAAGGAAGCGAAGGAGCTGGTGGAGGGAGCACCGAAGCCAATAAAGGAAGGTGTTTCAAAGGAAGATGCCAGTAAGTTAAAGGAACAGGTGGAGGCCGCCGGAGGCCAAGTAGACGTGAAGTAACCGCAAGAGCGGTATTGGTGAAATATCACGAACCTTAGACCGGAGGCTCAAGTGGCCGATATACAGTTTTGCGAAACAGCTCCCCGCCTGAGAAAAGACTTTTCAAAGATTCCTAGGATTCTTGAATTCCCGAATCTGATTGATATTCAGAAGCAAAGCTTCGAGGGGTTTCTTCAGACGAGGATTGAGCCGGAGAAAAGAGAAAGTACGGGACTCCAGGCAGTCTTTAATTCTGTTTTTCCTATTAAAGATTTTAACGATACTGCATCTCTCGAGTTTGTCGGTTACTCCCTTGAAGAGCCAAAGTATGACGTTGAGGAATGTCTTCAGCGTGGAATGACCTACGCAGCACCCTTCAAGGTGACAATTCGACTTGTAGCCTGGGACGATGCAAATGGTCAGCAAAGTATTCGTGATGTAAAAGAGCAAGAAGTGTATTTCGGCGAAATCCCGATAATGACGGAAAATGGTACCTTTATCGTCAACGGGACTGAGAGAGTGATCGTTTCCCAATTACACCGATCACCGGGAATTTTTTTCGACACCACTCGTTCCACAACTGTAAGCGCCGCAGGGAAGAAACTATTTTCTTGCAGGGTCATTCCATACCGGGGTTCTTGGCTTGACTTAGAGTTTGACCATAAAGATCTTTTGCACGCGCGGATAGACCGAAGACGAAAAATCCTCGTAACCGTACTTTTAAAAGCGCTCGGATACACGGCGGAAGACCTGCTTTCGTATTTTTATACTCCTGAACAAATTCGAGTCGACGGCAAGAAGGTCTTTAAAAGCGTTGTACCAGAGATTTTGATCGGTCAGCGTTGCACTAAGGAGGTTAAGTCCGAGGATGGTAAAATCCTAGTGCGGAAAGACAGGAAATTCACAGCGGCAGCTGTGAGACGGATAGGTGAAGCGGGTATCGAGTGGATTCAAGTCGCCGTGGAAGATTTGGTGAGAGACGATGCAGTCAAGCGAGTTGCTCCCATTGACATTGTTGATGAAACTACGGGTGAGGTAGTACTCGAGTGCGGAGAGGAAGTTTCCGAAGAAACCTTTAATGATCTCGCTGCTCGGGAGATTACAGAGTTTCCTCTCTTGTATTTGGATCCGCTGGGAAGTGGTACTGCTCTCAGAGATACCTTACTCGCGGATAAAACAGTTACGCGCGAGGAAGCGATAATCGACATTTACAGACGACTCCGACCGGGAGATCCTCCTACCTTAGATACAGCGACCAATTTATTTCAGAATTTATTCTTTAATTCTGAGAGGTATGACCTTTCTCGGGTAGGCCGATTGAAGTTGAATCACAAGCTTAATTTTGAGCCAAGCGAAAAGGTTAAGGCTAGGTCGCAAGTAGATGGATCTGAAGGGGAAGAACTTCCTTTGAGTGAACTCCTTACTCTACGGCCCGAGGATATTTTAGGTGCCGTAAAATACTTGGTGGATTTGAAGAACGGTTCCGATCCGACTAAGAGAGTTGATGACATCGATCATTTAGGAAATCGGAGGGTTAGGGTAGTAGGCGAGCTTTTGGAGAATCAGTACAGGATAGGGCTCGTGAGAATGGAGAGGGCAATTAAGGAAAGGATGTCGCTTCAAGAGATTGAGACGCTAATGCCTCATGACCTCATTAATTCCAAGCCGGTTTCAGCAGTGATTAAGGAATTTTTTGGCTCGAGTCAGCTATCTCAGTTTATGGATCAAACAAATCCGCTTTCTGCCGTGACACATAAGAGGCGTCTCTCAGCCTTAGGGCCGGGAGGGCTTACGCGAGAACGGGCAGGGTTTGAAGTAAGGGATGTTCATCCTACTCATTACGGTCGGATCTGCCCTATTGAAACTCCCGAGGGCCCAAATATTGGTTTGATTGCATCGCTTTCAACGTATGCCCGAGTCAACGATTTTGGTTTCATAGAAACCCCTTATCGAGTAGTCGAAGAAGGCCGCGTTACTGATGAAGTCAAATACCTTTCTGCACTTGAAGAAGAGAGACTGAGTATCGCTCAAGCGAATGCCCCGCTTGATGAAAAGGGGAAATTTGTAAGAGAAGCGGTGTCGGCACGTAAAACAGGCGAATACGAAATGATCGATCCCAACGAAGTGCATATGATGGATGTCTCTCCCAATCAGCTCGTCTCGGTCGCGGCATCTCTGATTCCGTTCCTGGAAAACGACGATGCAAACCGAGCGCTAATGGGCTCGAACATGCAAAGACAAGCCGTTCCTTTGTTAAGAACCCAGGCGCCATTTGTGGGAACGGGGATGGAAGCCGTAGTGGCGCGAGATTCAGGCGTAACCGTCGTAGCTAAAAGAGACGGGATCGTTGTATCTGTTGATGCTGGCCGAATCGTAATCAAGCCTCATGATGACGATGGAACAGCGTCAAATGTGGATATTATTAGTCTCATAAAATATCAAAGGTCTAATCAAAATACTTGCATAAATCAAAAACCGATTGTTCAAGTTGGGGACATGGTAAAGAAGGGACAGGTTGTAGCAGATGGCCCTGCGACAGAGAGAGGGGAACTAGCCCTAGGTCGGAACGTCGTGGTGGCTTTCATGCCCTGGGGCGGATATAACTTCGAAGACTCTATTTTAATTTCTGAGAAGATGGTTAAAGATGATCTCTTTACTTCAGTGCATATCGAAGAATTTGAGTGTGTCGCGAGAGATACGAAACTGGGCAGGGAGGAGATAACACGCGATATACCAAACGTTGGTGAAGAGGCTCTGAGAGATCTCGACGAATCTGGGATTGTCAGGATAGGTGCAGAAGTAAAGCCAGACGATGTGTTGGTTGGAAAAATCACGCCAAAGGGCGAGACACAGCTTTCGCCAGAAGAACGACTTCTTCGCGCAATATTTGGGGAGAAGGCGGGTGATGTCCGAGATACATCGCTACGGGTGCCACCGGGAGAATCCGGTGTAGTGATTGGTGCTCAAGTGTTTTCTCGTCGTGGAATAGAAAAAGACGAGCGTGCGCGGGCGATTGAAGATTCTGAGATCGAAAGGCTCCGAAAGGATCAGGAGGACGAGACATCAATTATTAGAGACAACGCTCTAGACGAAGTACAAGGGCTTTTTGTTGGGAGTACTGCAGCAAACCGCTTAGGAGATGAAAGACGAATTGAAGATTGGATCACGGCAGGCGATCCCATTACCAATGAAAAGCTTGAAGAGATTCCCAGAAGAAAGTGGAAGGAGATCCAAGTTTCCGCCAGCGATGTGCAAGATAAAATTGATAGGATTTTCGCGCGCGCGGACGGACAGATTTCGATCATAAAGAATGTCTTTGACGAAAAGGTTGCTCGACTTAAGAAGGGGGACGAACTGCCTCCCGGTGTCTTCAAGATGGTTAAAATCTATGTGGCGATTAAAAGAAAGCTTTCTGTGGGAGACAAGATGGCGGGGAGGCACGGAAATAAAGGTGTCATATCCAGAATCTTGCCCGAGGAAGATATGCCTTATACCGTAGAGGGCAATCCAGTCGATATTGTTTTAAATCCATTGGGTGTGCCTTCGCGAATGAATATTGGGCAAATTCTCGAGACACATTTAGGCTGGGCCGCGTTGGGCCTGGGGGCACAAATTAATACACTAATAGAAAAACATGCAGGTTCAGATGCGTTGCGTCAGAAATTAAAAGAGGTTTACGGCAACGATAAAATCGCAGAAATATTGGATGAAGCCTCTGAGGAAGTGATTAGGAATATTGCGGGGAATGTACGTCACGGAATACATGTCTCAACGGCCGTGTTCGATGGAGCTGATGAACACGAGATAAAAGGTGAGCTTGAGAGCGCTGGTTTGTCGGGGACGGGACAAACTATTCTTTTTGACGGACGATCGGGCGAACCTTTCGACCATGACGTAACTATTGGAATTTTATACATGCTTAAGCTTCATCATCTTGCGGATGACAAGATTCACGCAAGAAGCATCGGTCCGTATAGCCTTGTGACGCAGCAGCCACTGGGTGGAAAGGCCCAATTCGGAGGGCAGCGGCTTGGCGAGATGGAGGTTTGGGCAATGGAGGCCTACGGTGCTGCTCATTGTTTGCAGGAGTTTTTGACTGTGAAGTCGGACGACGTTCAGGGGCGAACAAGGATGTATGAGTCAATTGTAAAGGGCGAATGTCAGCTGGAGCCGGGACTTCCGGAGGCTTTTAATGTGATAGTTAAAGAACTGCGAGCACTCGGCTTAAATGTTGAGCTCGTCGAAGACCAAAATAATTAGGAGGATCATGATGCGCGATCTCTACAATCTCTTTGAGAAGCCTAAAGATCCTCTTGGATTTAATGCGATACGTATTGCGATTGCTTCTCCTGATAAAATAAGAGAATGGTCTTTTGGTGAAGTAAAAAAACCGGAAACGATTAATTATCGAACTTTCAAACCTGAGAAAGATGGGCTCTTCTGCGGACGTATTTTTGGTCCGGTAAAAGACTACGAGTGTAGTTGCGGCAAATACAAGCGAATGAAGTATAGGGGTATTGTTTGCGAAAAATGCGGTGAAGAAATAATCCAGAGCAAGGTACGACGAGAGAGGATGGGTCATATTTCTCTTGCGACACCTGTAGCGCATATTTGGTTTTTGAAATCTCTTCCTTCGAGGATTGGGAATCTTCTTGAGATTACTTTGCGGGATCTCGAGAAGGTCTTGTACTTCGAGGCCTACGTAGTGATTGATCCTGGTGAGACGGAGTTGCGAGAGGGTGAGCTTCTTTCCGAGGAGCAGCTAATAGAGGCCAAAGAGACGTACGGAAGAGATGCATTTGATTACGGGATTGGGGCGGAAGCTGTTCAGGAGATGCTTTCTTTGATCGATGTCGAGGAAGAAAGCAAGCAGCTTCGCATCGAACTGAAGGAAGCGACGAGTGAAGCGAAAAGGAAAAAGCTTGCGAAACGACTGAAGGTACTAGATGCATTCCGTGAGTCCGCAAACAGCCCGGAACATATGATATTGGAGGTTATTCCGGTCCTTCCTCCAGATTTGAGACCTCTTGTGCCACTGGATGGAGGGAGGTTCGCAACGAGTGACCTCAATGATCTCTATAGACGAGTACTGAATCGTAATAATCGCTTAAAGCGACTTCTCGAACTCAATGCCCCGGAAGTTATAATCCGTAATGAAAAAAGGATGCTTCAAGAGGCTGTGGACGCACTGTTTGATAATGGTCGCAGAGGAAGGGTGATAACAGGGCCAAGTAAACGACCGTTAAAATCTCTTTCAGATATGCTCAAGGGAAAAACGGGTCGGTTTCGTCAGAACCTTTTAGGTAAGCGGGTCGACTACTCGGGGCGATCGGTCATAGTTGCCGGGCCGGAACTTCGACTTCATCAGTGCGGGCTCCCCAGTCGAATGGCACTAGAACTGTTCAAACCCTTTATATATTCGAAACTCGAGCAGCGCGGTTATGTCACCACCATAAAGGCTGCTAAGAAGATGGTAGAGCGCGAGCGCCCTGAGGTTTGGGACATATTGGCGGAAGTTATTCAGGAGCATCCCGTAATTCTTAACCGCGCACCAACTTTGCACCGACTAGGTATGCAGGCATTTGAGCCTGCCCTAATAGATGGTAAGGCCATTCAGCTACACCCGTTGGTTTGCAAGGCTTTTAACGCTGACTTTGACGGTGATCAGATGGCGGTTCACGTGCCTCTTTCGGTGGAGGCGCAAATCGAGGCGCGGGTCTTGATGATGTCCACCAATAATATTTTGAGTCCTGCCACAGGTCGTCCGATAATCGATCCTAGCCAAGATATTGTCCTCGGTTGCTACTACATGACTCGAGAACGTGATGCGGCACGAGGAACGGGGATTCGCTTTTCGAGCCCAGAAGAGGTGCGCGTAGCGTACGACGCTGGCGAGATCGATATTCATGCGGGCATTCGTGTGCGCATGAAGCATGGAACGGAAGACACGACCGTAGGTCGTATCCTCCTTTCCGAAATCGTTCCGGAAGAAATTCCGTTTTCTGTAATAAATCAAGTAATGGATAAAAAGGCGTTAGGTGAACTTATCGATCAGGCTTATAGAAGACTAGGAAGCAAGGCCACGGTGATTCTTTCTGATCGACTCAGAACGCTGGGTTATCAAAATGCTACCCGTGCGGGGATTTCAATCTGTGTAGATGACATGCAGATACCGGGGAATAAAGAGGCGCATATTGATTCGGCTAATTCACAGGTCTCGGAAGTGCATAGTCAGTATCTGGATGGATTGATCAGTGATGGAGAGAGGTACAACAAGGTCATTGATATCTGGGCGGATGCTACTGAGCGCATTGCCGAAGAGCTACTTTCCAATTTAGGTACCGATATTGTAAAGGATGGAGCTGGTAAGGATGTACGCGTACCAAGTTTCAATCCCATCTACATGATGGCTGATTCCGGGGCGCGAGGGTCAGCGCAGCAGATAAGACAGCTGGCAGGTATGCGAGGGTTGATGGCGAAACCTTCCGGTGAGATTATCGAAACCCCGATTACATCTAATTTTCGCGAAGGTCTCTCGGTCCTCCAATATTTCATCTCGACTCACGGGGCTCGCAAAGGGCTCGCCGATACGGCCCTTAAAACCGCGAACTCGGGCTATTTGACCCGTCGTCTGGTGGACGTTGCTCAAGATATGATCGTGCGTGAAGAGGACTGCGGTACTCGAGGCGGGTTGTTAATGGAGACTCTTTACGAAGGTGGAGACATCATCGAATCGATTGGAGAGAGAATCCTTGGACGGACTGCACTCGACGATATTCTCGACCCGATGGATGGTCAGGTCTTACTTCCCGCAGGTAATGAGATAAACGAGGACGCTGTTCGCGCGATTGAAAATGCCGGAATTGAGCAGGTAATGATTCGCTCCGTTTTAACTTGCGAAACAACTCGAGGAACCTGTGTTTTATGTTACGGCCGTGATTTGTCTCGTGGTGAGCTAGTAAACCTGGGGGAGGCTGTCGGCGTGATAGCCGCGCAATCCATTGGTGAACCTGGTACTCAGTTAACCATGAGAACTTTTCACATAGGCGGCACTGCGACTCGTCGAGTTGAACAGTCCCATCATGAGACTTCAACTGAAGGGGAAATTCGATTCAGCAACATGAGGACCGTGCGTGATAGAGAAGGTCGCCAGGTGGCAGTGAATCGAAATGGCGAGGTCGGAATCTACGATTCCAGCGGCCGAGAAAAGGAACGTTATCCTGCCGTTTATGGTGCTCATGTTGTAGTCGAAGACGGGCAAAGCGTAGCAGCGGGTGAAAAGCTGCTCGAGTGGGACCCGTTTGCGAATCCAATTTTGACGGAAATAGGAGGGACCATAAAATTTGGCGATATCCAGGAAGGCGTCAATATGCAGGAGCAAGTCGACGAATTTACTGGAATGTCATCCAAGGTAATTATTGAGTCTAAAGATCCAGACTTGCGACCCCGGATTTCAGTTAAGGACCCCTCCGGTGAAACCGTATCGCGTTCTTTGTTACCGGTAGGGGCTCATTTGTCCGCATCGGAGGGAGAGGAGGTTGCCGCTGGAGATGTTGTTGCGAAGATTCCGAGGGAAGCTTCTAAAACCAAGGATATTACAGGGGGCCTGCCGAGAGTTGTTGAGCTCTTCGAGGCTAGAAAGCCGAAGGAGCATGCGATTGTTTCAGAGATCGATGGTGTGGTCAGCTTCGGCCCCGACTCTCGTGGAAAGAGACGTGTGCTAGTTACGCCTGAAGATGAAAGTGATACTCGAGAATATCTGATTCCAAAGGGAAAACACATCAGTGTTCACGAGGGTGATCGAGTGCGCCCCGGTGAGGCTCTGATGGACGGTTCTTCCAACCCGCACGATATACTTCGGGTGAAGGGCGAGCGCGAGCTTGCGAAATATTTAGTCGATGAGGTCCAAGAGGTTTATCGCTTGCAAGGTGTACGAATAAACGACAAGCATATTGAGATTATAGTTCGCCAGATGCTTCGAAAGAGTCGTGTTCTGAATGCGGGAGATTCTGATCTCTTGGTAGGAGAACAAGTCGACGGTGCAGCGGTTCAGAGATTAAATGAGCAACTGGCCGAAGAGGGCAAGGAGCTTGCGGAAGTCGAGCCCCTCCTTTTAGGGATTACGAAGGCGTCTCTGTCGACAGAGTCTTTCATTTCAGCGGCTTCTTTCCAAGAAACGACGAAGGTATTGACTGAAGCCGCCTTATGGGGGAAGACCGACGAGCTCTATGGCTTGAAGGAGAACGTGATAATGGGTCGCTTAATTCCGGCCGGAACGGGTCTTACTAAGTACCGCAATATCGGGGTTCAAATAGAAGCTCCCGAGGGTTTTTTGGAAGAATATGGTGACCTTGACCCTCAGGAAGAAGCACAAGATTTATTTGATCAAGATGGTACCCCGATGGGTGAATTTAGCCACGAATCTTCGTCGTACTTAGCTTCTTCTGGTTCCAGCGAGGATGAGTTTAAGGGGTAATGCGTCTTGTCCCAGAAGGGTTTGAGAAAACTCAAACTTGCAGAGTATGATTTGTTGAGAAAGGCAGTTTGCATTTGGCTGAGGAGCTAGGCTTTCGAGCGTTGACAAGGTGCTTAAGCTAGCTAGAGTACTAGCGTTTTTAGATATAGAGACAGTGCTTGTCGTAGGCAACTCGGTCAAGGAGAGATAGGCCCTGGGAGGACTACCTTCCCGCCCTTTCCGGAACCGCAGTAGGTCTGAATGGGAATCGCTGTCCCTATGTTTGGTTTTTTGTCTTAACTAGGATTCTTGCTTTTCGAGTGAATCGGAATCGAGGATTCTCGGAGGATCGGCAATGCCGACCGTGCAACAACTAGTGCGTCGTGGCCGAACGCGACAGCGTAAGCGTTCTAACTCCCCGGATTTGAACTCTTGTCCGCAGAAGAGGGGGGTTTGTGTACGCGTTGCTACGCAGACACCGAAAAAGCCGAATTCGGCACTAAGAAAAGTTGCTCGTGTGCGGCTGACGAATGGAAACGAAGTGTGGGCCTACATTCCCGGGGTAGGGCACAATCTTCAAGAACATTCAGTTGTACTCGTTCGTGGAGGTCGTGTTAAAGACCTCCCAGGTGTTAGATACCATGTCGTGCGAGGGACGCTCGACACCATGGGTGTCTCTGATCGTAGTCAGGGCCGCTCTAAGTATGGTGCAAAAAAACCTAAGTGAATTTAGCGGGTAAGTATAAAACTTAACTGCCTGCCTGGTGGCACATGACGTGCCGCCTTGGAGAAACCGTCGATGCCGAGACGTCGCGAAGTCCCGAAGCGCAGAATCGATCCGGACCCGAAATATGGCGATCGCATGATTGCCAGGTTTACGGCCGTCCTTATGCTAGATGGTAAGAAAAGCGTTGCCGAAAAAATTATTTACGGTGCATTTGAGGACATTGAAAACAAAACGCGTAATGATCCGTTGGCTATGTTCCGGAGGGCTATGGACAATGTCCGGCCTCGAGTGGAAGTAAAGTCGAGAAGAGTAGGCGGAGCAACCTATCAGGTTCCAATAGAGGTTCGCCCGGATCGTGCAAACAGTTTGGCTATGCGGTGGATCGCCCAATGCGCGCGTACCCGGGCTGGCAAAAGTATGAAAGATAAACTTGCTAATGAACTCATCGATGCTGCCAATGAGCGTGGTGAGGCTGTAAAGAAACGCGAAGATACGCATCGAATGGCCGAGGCGAACAAGGCGTTTTCTCACTACCGTTGGTAGGGAAGTTATGTTGCGAGAAACCCCGCTCGAACGAACTCGTAATATCGGAATTATGGCCCACATCGACGCGGGGAAGACGACCACTACGGAAAGAATACTTTATTACACAGGCGTTAATCACAAGATGGGAGAAGTCCATCACGGTGCCGCCACTATGGATTGGATGGAGCAGGAACAGGAGCGCGGTATTACGATCACCTCAGCTGCGACCACGTGCTCTTGGCTTGATCATCGGATTAATATTATCGATACCCCAGGCCATGTCGACTTTACTGTGGAGGTGGAGCGTTCGCTACGGGTGCTGGATGGAGCGGTGGCAGTGTTCTGTGCTGTGGGCGGAGTGGAGCCTCAGTCGGAGACTGTTTGGCGCCAGGCCGAGAAGTACTCAGTTCCGCGGATTGCATTCGTTAATAAGATGGACCGTGTTGGTGCAGACTTTCACAATGTTGTGGGCATGATGCGAGACCGTCTTGGAGCAAGGGCTCTTTCGATCCAATTACCTATTGGCGAGGAAGATGACTTTCGTGGAGTGGTCGACCTCTTGTCAGAGCGGGCATTTTACTGGGACTTAGATGATACAGGTGTGCAGTTTCGAGAAGACGTGATTCCTGCTGAACTTGATGACGAAGTTAAGCACTACAGGGAGAAGGTGATCGAAGCGTTAGCTGACCGAGACGAGGAACTTTTAACGCAATACCTTGAAGGTGAGAAAATAACGGCAGATCAGCTGAGCAAGGCTTTGCGGGATGCGACGCTCCAGGGTGCTGTGATTCCGGTCCTGTGCGGCTCGGCTTTTCGTAACAAAGGGGTGCAGCTTCTTCTGGACGCAATCGTGAAACTTCTTCCCTCCCCAATCGATGTGCCACCAATAGAAGCTAAGGCTGTCAAAAACGACAAGTCAATTCTTCGTAAGCCGGATGACAGGGAACCATTTTCTGCTCTAGCGTTTAAGCTTATGAGCGACAAACATGTAGGTCACCTTACGTATGTGCGAGTTTATTCGGGCTCGATAGAAACAGGCAATCAACTGCTTAATTCAGCCAAAGGGAGAAAAGAACGACTAGGACGGATTTTGCAGATGCACGCGAACAAACGTCGCGAAATAGATGCGCTGTACGCGGGTGATATCGCAGCAGTAGTCGGGTTGAAGCACGTGACGACTGGAGACACACTTTGTGATCCGCAGAACCCCGTGATTCTCGAAAATATCGACTTTCCAGCCCCTGTCATCTCAATAGCTGTCGAACCCAAAACGAAGGCAGATATGGACCGCCTAGGACAGGCACTTGCGCGGCTTGCGATGGAGGATCCAACGTTCCAAGTAAGTACGGATCCCGAGACGGGTCAGACAATCGTTTCAGGCATGGGTGAACTCCATCTAGAAATAATTTCTGACCGCTTAGTTCGGGAATTCGACGTTCAGGCGAATGTAGGAAAGCCTCAAGTAGCATATAAAGAAACCATCACTCGTGCAGCCAAGGCTGAAGGTCGATACATAAAACAAACAGGAGGCTCGGGTGACTATGGTGTCGTGACTATTGAAGTCGAACCGGCCTCTCCTGGCGAGGGCTTTGTCTTCGAAGACCACGTCCGAGGCGGTGCTATTCCTCGTGAGTTTATTTCCGCAGTGGAACAAGGGATAAAAGAAGCCCTCGATAGTGGCGAGCTTGCTGGTTTTCCTGTGGTCGACGTTCGGGTGAAGCTCCTAGATGGCCAATCGCATGACACGGATTCCTCGGAGCGTTCTTTCAAGATTGCTGGATCCATGGCTATGAAGGAAGGTCTTCGCCAAGCTCGTTCGGTTGTTTTGCAACCAATCATGGCCGTTGAGGTAGTGACTCCTGAAGATTTCGTAGGCCCGGTGCAGGGCGACCTGAGCAGTCGAAAAGGGAAGGTGACAGGATTGGAAATGCGCGCAGGTGCGCAAGTTCTGAGAGCCGACGTTCCTTTGGCGGCAATGTTCGGTTATGTGAACTCACTGAGATCGATGAGTCAGGGTCGTGCCAATTACACCATGCAGTTTTCAAATTATGCACAGGTTTCAGCCGATGAGGCTCAGAACCTTTATCGAAGTTACTAACTAAGGATTTGTTGTGGCAGATATTAACTCACCCAAAATTCGTATCCGTATGAAAGCTTACGATTACAAGCTTCTGGATCAAAGCGTCGGCGAAATAGTCGATACAGCCATGCGGACAGGCGCGAGAGTAGTCGGTCCCATTCCTCTGCCTACCGCAATAAATAAGTACACTGTCCTTCGGGGACCGCATATTGATAAGAAGTCTCGAGAACAATTCGAGGTTAGGACTCACAAAAGATTAATAGATATTTTAGATCCGACACCGCAGACAGTGGACGCTCTTATGAAGCTCGAGCTCGCTGCTGGTGTTGATGTGGAAATCAAGTTGTAATGCCTACGATTGAAGTTCTTAGCGATTCAAAGAATTCATCAGGAAACGTGGATCTGGCTCCATCTGTGTTTGAGGCTCCCGTAAAGATGCACTTGTTGCATGCAGAAGTACGCAGGCAGCTGGCAAGTCGAAGGGCGGGGACTGCGTCAACGAAAAATCGGCACGCAGTGTCCGGAGGTGGCGCAAAGCCTTACAAGCAAAAAGGTACAGGCCGAGCTCGTCAGGGCACGATCCGTGCCCCGCAATACAAGGGAGGGGGGGCAGTCTTTGGGCCAGTTCCCCGCAAGTATGACCACAAGCTCACTAAGAAAATGAAGAAGGGGGCACTTCGAAGTGCCTTGTCCTACCGAATGTCGAGCTCGGATTTAGTGGTTGTCGAAGATTTTGTATTTACCGAATTTAAAACGCGCGCACTTCTTAACCGACTGAAAGATTTAGGCTGTGGCGAGTCAGTTCTAATTGTCACCTCAGAAGAGGCGCCATACTTGGTCGGGTCTGCTCGGAATCTTCCTTATGTTGATGTGATTCGCGAAGAAGGCCTTAATGTGCATGCGGTTTTGGGTCATGAAAAACTTGTTTTTACGAGAGCTGCAGTTGAGTCCACTAATTCTCGACTAGGAACTGAGGATGGTGGAAAATGAAGATTCACGAAGTTATTCGTAAGCCTCTAGTTACTGAGAAGAGCACAATTGCGAGAGAAGAAGAGAATGTGATTACATTTTCTGTAGACCCTCGTGCAACGAAATACGACATTAAGGGTGCTGTTGAGACGCTTTTCAACGTAGACGTTATCACGGTAAGGACGATGCGGATGCCCAGAAAGAAGAGGCGTTTGGGGCGCTTTTTTGGCTATCGGGCGGAATGGAAGAAGGCGATTGTTACTCTCTCTGAGGGGCAGACAATCGAATTCTACGAGGGGGTGTAGACGCGTGGCGATTCGCATATACAAACCAACAACGCCCGGGAGACGCAAGATGAGCGTCTCCGAATTCAGCGAAATTACGACAGGGAAGCCAGAACGTTCGCTTACTGAAGGTCGTGTGTCGAAGACAGGCGGTCGAAACAATCGCGGCCGAGTTACGATTTGGCAGCGAGGTGGAGGACATAAACGACGGTACCGAAAAATTGATTTTCGACGGGAGAAGGCAGGGATTTCCGCCAGAGTGTCCTCTGTAGAATACGATCCAAATAGGTCAGCTAATATCGCTCTCCTTAACTATTCCGATGGAGAAAAACGGTACATACTTGCACCGCATGGTCTTTTAGTTGGTGACGAAGTGATGTCTGGGGAAAATGCGGAAATTCGGCCGGGTAACTGTCTGCCTCTTTCAAATATTCCCTTGGGTACCGTGGTTCACGCGGTTGAGATGAAGGAAGGTAAGGGAGCTCAGTTGGTGCGAGCTGCGGGTGGTGCAGCCCAGTTGATGGCCCGCGATGGGCAATACGCCACACTCAGAATGCCGAGCGGTGAAAATCGATTAATACACGTACGTTGTAGCGCAACGATCGGACAGGTTGGCAACGGGGATCATGAAAACCGACGAGTCGGAAAGGCAGGGCGGTCACGATGGTTAGGACGCCGTCCGAATGTACGGGGTGTCGCAATGAATCCTGTTGACCATCCAATGGGAGGAGGAGAGGGCAAAAGCTCTGGAGGTCGCCATCCTTGCACACCTTGGGGAAAGCCGACCAAAGGTGCAAAAACGAGAAAAAAGGGACGCTCAGACAAATACATTCTTAAGCGTAGAGGTAAAAAGTAATGGCGCGTTCAATAAGAAAAGGGCCCTATGTCGAGACAAGCCTTCAACGAAAGGTAGAGAAGCAGGTAGAGTCTGGATCAAAGCAAGTAATTAAAACTTGGTCTAGAAGGTCGATGATCACCCCTGAAATGATCGGAATCACATTTCACGTTCATAACGGAAAGCTTTTTATGCCTGTATATGTGACTGAGAATATGGTGGGTCACCGCCTGGGTGAATTTGCGCCGACTCGCAAGTTCACGGGGCATGCGACTGATAAAAAGGTCAAACGATAATGTCGGTTTCCGCTCGACTTTCGAATACGCACGTAAGTCCTCAGAAGGCGAGGCTCTTGGCCAATCAGATTAGAGGATTGGATGTTGAGGATGCGCTTGCAATTCTTGATATGTCCGTTCGAGGTTTCTCGAAACCCTTAGCAAAGTTAGTTCGGTCCGCGGTTGCGAATGCGGAAGATAAGAATAACCGCGACAAGACGGGTATAGATCTAGACAACCTATTTGTTAGCACCATTACTGTGGATCAAGGTCCTAGCATGTGGAGGATTAGAGCGCGTGCGCAGGGACGGGCCGGATGGATTCAGAAAAAAACAAGTCATGTAACGATCGTGTTGGACGAGCGTTAGGGCGAGGAGAAGAGAGTGGGACAAAAAGTTCACCCTTACGGATTTCGGCTCGCAACTTTATATGGTTGGAAGTCGAACTGGTTTTCAGAAAAGCGTTATGCTGATCAGGTAGAAGAAGATCATACTCTCCGTAAATATATAAAAAAGAAACTCTTTCACGCTGGCATCTCAAAGGTCGTTGTTGACAGGACCGGTGAAAAAGTTGTCGTAAATATTCACACCGCACGGCCTGGAATTCTGATCGGAAAGCGCGGTGCAGAGGTCGAAGTTTTACGTAAAGAGTTAGATGGGCTGGCCACTGGTGAGGTGTTCATCAACATCAAAGAAATCAGGAAGGCAGAGCTCGACGCTCAACTGGTTGCTGAGAACATAGCTATGCAATTAGAACGTAGGGTGGCATTTCGACGGGCGATGAAAAAAGCGTTGACTTCGACAATGAAGTTTGGGGCAGAAGGAATTCGTCTGGAGTGCTCTGGTCGCTTAGGTGGTGCAGAAATGGGAAGGCGGGAGCGGTACCTTGAAGGTCGTGTTCCCCTTCATACCCTAAGGGCGGATATCGATTATGGATTGGCAGAAGCGAAGACTACCTACGGAATTATTGGTGTTAAGTGTTGGATCTTCAGGGGTGACGTCCCAGATAAGGAGATTCGAGGAGCGTCTCTAGCCGAACGTGGCGATGAGCAGGCGGCAGCTAGGTAAAGGTCATGTTACAGCCAAAAAAAGTGAAGTATAGAAAAATGATGAAGGGCCGAATGAGAGGCAAGGCCTACCGTGGGAGCGATGTCTCTTTTGGAGACTTTGGGTTGCAGGCATTAACTGGCGGTCGGATGACCGCTCGCCAGATTGAAGCGGCTCGTATCGCGATGACTCGTCACGTGAAAAGGGGCGGGAAGATTTGGATACGAGTGTTCCCAGATAAACCGATTACGAAAAAGCCTGCCGAAACGCGAATGGGTAAGGGAAAGGGCAGCCCGGAAGAGTGGGTTGCAGTCGTTAGGCCCGGCAAGGTTCTCTACGAGATGGAAGGCGTAAGCATAGAGGTGGCTCGAGAGGCATTTAGATTGGCAGCTCATAAGTTGCCTTTTAGGACACGGTTCGTACAGAGGGAGGAGCTGTGATGAAAGGAAAAGAGCTTTTGAAACTTTCAACAGAAGAGCTTCAGGCGAAGGAGAATGAAATACGTGGTGAGCTCTTTAATACTCGCGTTAAGCACGATACGGGCCAGTTGGAAAATACGGCCCGACTTCGTTCTTTGCGACGCGAGGTTGCACGAATTGAAACTGCGATTCGTGAAAAACGGGAGGAAAGTTCGTGAATCGCGGTCAGCGCAGAACTTTAGTTGGCACGGTAGTGGGTGACAAAATGGATAAAACTGTTTTGGTACGAGTTGAAAGGCTTGTTCGTGACAGATCCTTCAAGAAGTACGTTCGTCGTTATTCTCGGTTTATGGCGCACGATGAAGAGAATAATTGTTCGATCGGCGACAAGGTGCAAATCGTAGAACATCGTCCTCTTTCAAAACGAAAGCGCTGGAAAGTCCGCGCAAATATTGGAAAGGTCGGAGGCGCTTAGGTAACCCTAATGATTCAACCAGAGTCAAAACTCGAAGTAGCAGATAATTCCGGGGCGCGTAAGGTCGCATGCATACGTGTTCTTGGAGGATCTCGTCGCCGTTATGCATCGGTCGGGGACATTATCGTTGTGGCTGTTAAAGATGCGATACCCAATGCCAGGGTAAAAAAAGGTGAGGTTCGTCGGGCGGTTGTAGTCCGGACAAAAAAGGGAATTGCCAGGCAGGACGGTTCCTATATTCGATTTGACGACAACGCTGCGGTGCTTCTGGATGCTCAGAAGGAGCCTGTTGGTACACGTATATTTGGTCCAGTTGCTCGCGAACTAAGAGCTAAGCGTTTTATGAAAATAATTTCACTCGCCCCGGAGGTTCTCTGAGATGAATTCGAGACTTCAAATGCGATACAAGTCGTCCGTAGTTCCCCAGCTTGTGGAGGAGTTCTCATATAAGAATCTTCATCAGGTCCCCGTTATCAGTAAGATCGTTCTTAACGTAGGCCTTGGAGAAGCAACTGAAAATCCTAAGTTGATAGAGCGGGCCAATGAGGAGCTCGCGCAAATTTCTGGACAGAAACCAATAATTAGAAAAGCGAGAAAATCTGTAGCGGCTTTTAAGTTGAGAGAAGGCCAGAATATCGGCTGTATGGTCACTTTGAGGGGAACGAAAATGTGGGAATTTTTTGATCGACTTACAAATGTTGCTCTTCCTCGTGTTAGAGATTTTAAGGGGCTTTCTCCGAAATCTTTTGATGGGCGCGGGAATTACACTTTGGGTGTCCGAGAGCAAATAATTTTTCCAGAAATTAATTACGACAAGATTGAGAAGATAACTGGCATGAATGTCACTGTATGCACTACTGCGAGAACGGATGTTGAGGCTAGAGCGTTGCTCGGTTTTCTCGGCATGCCGTTTCGCCAATAGGTACCGTTTATGATGACCGATCCCCTTGGAGATATGCTTACTCGAATTAGGAATGCCTGCGTTGCAGGGCATCCGAATACAACCTGTCCTTCTTCCAGATTGAAGTTGGCTGTTGCAAAGGCGATGAAGGAAGAAGGGTTTCTTGAAGCAGTAGAAATTGAAACTAAGGAGGGCAGACCTCTGATAAGGATATCTATCCGATATAGGACCAACGGTGATCCAATGGTGGACGGTCTGCAAAGAGTGAGCCGCCCTAGTCGACGTGTATACGTTGGACTGGAAGAAATCCCAAAAGTTCGAAACGGTTTGGGTGTTGCGATTTTATCGACCTCGAAAGGGGTTTTGACTGATCGCGCTGCTCGTGATGCGAAAGTGGGCGGCGAAGTCCTTTGCGAGGTCTGGTAGAGATGTCTCGAATTGGTCGTAATCCAGTCGTTATCCCTGAAGAAGTCGTGGTTTCGATTGCCAGTGGGGAGGTCTCTGTCAAAGGTCCAAAGGGGCAATTGTCCGAGCGTTTCCCTGCTTATATTGTGGTAGAAATGTCAGATGGGCGAGTTACGGTTACGAGGCCGGACGACAAGAAGGTCTCGAAGGCGGCGCACGGCTTGGTACGAGCACTTATATCAAATATGGTTCAGGGAGTGACGCAAGGCTTTCAGCGAGAGCTCGAAATTCAAGGTGTTGGATATAGGGCGGAGTCATCAGGGAAAAAGCTCAAACTGACCCTTGGCTTCTCTCATCCTGTCGAAATGATGGTTCCTGAAGGGCTTTCGGTTTCTGTCTCGGAGAACATTGTTCGTGTACAAGGGAGTTCCAAACAAGAGGTTGGGCAGTTTGCAGCCGAGATTAGGAAGCTGCGACCACCAGAGCCATACAAGGGTAAGGGCGTAAGGTACGTTGGTGAACATGTCCGACGCAAGGTCGGAAAGGCAGGTGCGGCCTAATGCAGAAAAAGATCGGCAACGTTATACGCGGAAAGTGGCTGGCGAGAAAGGGTCGCATAGCACGTAGATTGAAGAAGACTGATCGAATCAGACTTACCGTTTTTAGGAGCGCTAGACATATTTACGCACAGCTCGATGATCCTGAGTCAGGGAGAACTCTCGGGAGCGTCTCGACTAGATCAAGTGGTCTCTTGGATTCCGAGTCTCAGACGGGGAATGTCGAGGCGGCTAAAAAGGTAGGTCAGGCTATTGCCGTATTGGCTAAAGAAAAAGACATCCAAGAGGTTGTTTTCAATAGGAACGGTTTTTTATACCACGGACGAGTTAAGGCTCTTGCCGAAGCCGCCCGAGAAGCAGGATTGAAGTTTTAATCATGTCAGAAACTCATCTAAATGCGAATGATTTTGAATTAAACGATCGAGTTATCCACATTAACCGTGTAGCTAAAGTGGTTAAGGGCGGTCGAAGGTTTAGCTTTTCCGCGTTAGTAGTGGTGGGGGACGGAAAAGGCGTTGTTGGTGTGGGTCTAGGGAAGGCTGGTGAAGTTCCAGAAGCTATTCGTAAAGGGGTCGAACATGCACGTAAGGCCTTGGTACACGTACCACTGGTTGAGGGAACGCTGCCTCACCGGGTTATTGGCCGGTATGGGGCAGGAAAAGTCTTGCTTCGACCAGCTTCGGCTGGTACCGGCGTTATTGCCGGTGGAGGTGTACGAGCGGTCGTCGAGGCGGCTGGTGTAAGGGACGTGCTGACAAAGACTCTTGGAACCAATAATCCACACAATGTGGTACGTGCGACAATGGCAGCATTACGTGATCTGTGTGATCCCGAACAACGGTTAGCGGAGCTCGGAAGACTATGAACAAGCTTCGAATTACTCAGGTTAAGAGCGCAATTGGATATAACAAGAAACAGAGAGCAACTCTTCGCGGTCTCGGTATACGAAGAATGAACCAAACTGTCGAATTAGACTCAACTCCACCGATCCGAGGCATGGTCGATAAGGTTATTCATCTCGTTAAAGTAGAGGAAGTGTAGTTATGCTGGACCGGCTCTCACCAAATCCGGGTGCAACCAGGCGTCCCAAGCGGGTCGGTCGCGGACCGGGCTCTGGAATAGGGAAAACTGCTGGACGTGGCATAAAGGGGCAAGGACATCGATCGGCAGGTGAAGAAGTGCCGCTTTATTTCGAAGGTGGACAAAACTCTCTAGTCCGAAGAATTCCGAAGCGGGGATTTCATAACATCCACGCTAAAGAAGTCGAGACGGTTAATTTGAAAGACCTGGCTCAGCTTGGAGATGGAGCCTCGATCGACCCGAATGTTTTAATTGAGAAGGGTTTGGTAAGAGGACGGGCAAAACGAATTAAGGTTCTCGGTGAGGGAGATGCACCGAACGGTCTCACCCTCAAGATCCACCGCATCAGCAAGACAGCGCAAAAGAAAATTGAAGAAGCTGGTGGGTCAGTGGAGATAATTCCGTGATAGGTGGAGCGCAAAATATAGGGCGTATTCCTGAGCTTCAGAAGAGGATTCTCTTTACCTTTGGGATGCTTGGTGTTTATAGGATAGGCTCCCATATCGTAACGCCTGGAATCGATCCGGAGATCGTTCGGGCTACCTTTGAGCGCATGTCAGGTACACTTTTTTCTCTTTTCAATGTCTTTTCAGGTGGTGCACTGGAGCAACTCTCTATTTTTGCTCTTGGGATTATGCCATATATTAGTGCCTCCATTATTATGCAGCTTCTCACGGTTGTAGTTCCGTCATTAGACGCCTTAAAAAAAGAAGGCGAATCAGGTCGTAAACAGATTACTCAGTACACTCGTTATGGAACAATCCTCCTGGCAATGTTCCAAGGCTTTCTTATCGCTCAGGCTTTGGAGACAGGACAATTCGGCGAAAATGCTGTTCTTGACCCGGGGTGGTCGTTTCGTTTGATGTGTGTAATTACACTTACCTCCGGCACAGCCTTTATCATGTGGCTGGGAGAGCAAATCACTGAGCGTGGAATTGGTAATGGAATTTCTTTAATTATCTTTGCGGGGATTGTGGTCGGAATTCCGGGAGGTATCGCTCAGCTGATTGAATTAGTTCGAAATGGCGAGTTCTCCCTCCTCCAAGCAATTTTTCTTATTGGTTTTATGGTCTTATTGACAGGATTTGTTGTCTACGTGGAACGAGCGCAAAGAAGAATTCCTATACAGCATGCGAAGAGGATCGTAGGAAAGAAGATGGTACAAGGGGGTTCGAGTTATTTTCCTTTGAGAGTAAATACTGCGAATGTAATACCTCCGATATTCGCTTCTTCCTTGCTTATGTTCCCAGCAACGGTTGGCCAATTTGCCGAATCGGAAGCGGTCCAGAATTTTTTTCAAGATTATTTCTTTTTCGATGGTCTTCTGTATAACGTGGTCTATGTAGCGTTAATTATCTTCTTTTGTTTCTTTTACACTGCGATCGTCATTGATCCTAACGATGTTGCAGACAATATTAAACGTTCGGGTGGGTTTATCCCAGGAATAAGACCAGGGAAAAAGACCGCAGAATATATAGATCACGTTCTCTCTCGGATAACGCTAGTCGGGGCGGTGTACATTGCCGCTGTTTGCATGGTCCCCGTGATTCTATCTCAGCGTTTTGAAGTTCCGTTTTACTTTGGTGGTACGGCGCTTTTGATCTTGGTGGGAGTCGGACTTGATCTCATGGGTCAGGTTGAGTCCCATCTTGTGTCGCGTCAGTATGAAGGATTTGTTCAAGGTGGTAGGGCTCGAGGGAGGTTAGGTCGGTGACGGCTAAGAGACTGTTGCTGTTGGGACCACCTGGTGCTGGGAAAGGAACCCAGGCGGCTAATCTGATTAAGCTTTTAGGGATACCACAGATCTCTACAGGAGATATGCTTCGAGAGGCAGTGGCCTCGAGAACTCCGCTTGGACTTTCTGCTAAAGCACAGATGGATGCCGGCCAATTGGTATCAGATGAAATAGTGATAGGAATTGCGAGGGATCGCCTTCTTAAGGATGATGCGAAGAGAGGCTTTGTATTGGATGGTTTTCCTCGAACTGTTGTTCAAGCGGAAGCCCTGGATGAATTATTAGAGCAGAGCGGTGTTTCTCTAGAACTATGCGTTTCTTTGACTGTAGATGAAGAAGAGCTTGTAGAGCGTCTGCTAAAGCGGGCTGAAATCGAGGGCCGGTCTGATGATAATGAAGCAACTATTCGAACTCGGATGTCCGAATATCGGGCCAAGACCGAACCTCTGACTCGTTACTATGACAAGAAGGGTACGCTAAGAGAAGTAAATGGATTGGGCCTGGTGCACGAAGTTGCAGACCGTGTCGAGAAGGCGATCGGAGGTGGGCAGTAGTGAAGGTTCGAGCGTCAGTGAAAAAAATGTGTGAAAAATGCCGAATTATCAGACGAAGAGGAGTTGTTCGCGTGATATGTGAAAACCCTAAGCATAAGCAACGTCAGGGATAGGAGACCGCTATGGCAAGGATTGCAGGAATCGATCTTCCGAGAAATAAGAGAGTAGACGTTGCGCTTACCTATATTTTTGGGATCGGTGCGACAAGAGCTTTAGAAATTTGTCAGAAGGCTGAGATCGAGGGTGCGACTAATACAGATCACCTAGGCGAAGGTGAGGTAATAAAAATTCGCGAGATTGTTGAGCGGGAATATCAAGTGGAGGGAGACCTTAGACGTGAAGTCTCTCAGAACGTCAAGCTTCTTATGGATATCGGATGTTACCGGGGCCTCCGACACAGAAGGGGGCTTCCAGCGCGGGGGCAACGTACTCATACGAACGCTAGAACTCGCAAGGGACGAAAAAAGACGGTTGCAGGAAAGAAAGCGCCTCCGGGGAAGAAGTAGGTAGATGGTACAAAAGGGCGGAAAAAAGAAGGCGAAAAAGAACATTCAGACCGGTATCGCGCATATCCAGTCGACGTTCAACAATACAATAGTCACTATTACCGATCCCGCTGGTGGTTCGCTCGCATGGGCTACTGCTGGTCAGCAGGGCTTTAAAGGGTCTCGGAAATCGACTCCTTTTGCTGCCCAGGTTGCTGCAGAGGAGTGTGCGAAAAAAGCTATGGAGCACGGAGTTAGGACGCTGAGCGTCTACGTGAAGGGTCCCGGAGCAGGAAGAGAGTCGGCTCTTCGAGCATTGCAGAATGCAGGGCTTCGGGTCACATTGATTAGAGATATCACACCAGTGCCACATAACGGATGTCGTCCGCCGAAGCGGCGACGGGTTTAGGCGGGGAATAGGAGTGCAATCGATGCAGCAAGAGTTAATGGTTCGGAATTGGAGAGAACTCATCCGTCCGAGAAGGTTGGAAGTCGAAGACGACGCTGATGAGTCGAGTTTTGGTCGATTTTCGTGCGAACCGCTGGAGCGAGGTTTTGGACAAACTCTTGGCAACGCGCTTCGTCGAGTCTTGCTTTCTTCATTGCAAGGCTCGGCAATTACGTCGGTCAGGATCGAAGGTGTCCTTCACGAGTTTTCTACCATTCCTGGGGTGCTAGAAGACGTAAGCGATATAATTCTAAACCTAAAGGAAGTTCGCTTAAGAATGCATGCAGAAGGCCCAAAAGTTATATATGTCCGCCGGTCAGGAGGAGGAGTAGTAACTGCAGGTGATCTGATTTCAGATGATGCAACTGTGGAAGTTATGAACCCTGAGCTTAAAATCGCGACTGTTGCAGATGATGGTGCACTAGATCTGTCTGCAGACGTTAGTATGGGAAAGGGCTACGCTGCGGCTGAAAGTAACAAAGACGAAGAGCTACCCATTGGAACTATTCCGATCGATTCAATTTTTTCTCCCGTTCGCCGAGTCAATTACACAGTTACGCCGGCTAGAGTAGGACGAGAGACAGATTTCGATCGGCTAAACCTTGACGTTTGGACCGATGGCTCAATAGACCCTCCCGATGCGATTGCATATGCTGCAAAGATTTTGAAGGATCAACTTGCCATCTTTATAAACTTCGACGAGCCTGCGGAAGTTCCTGCGGTTGTACAAGAAGAGCCGGATACGTTAAATCCGAATCTCTTTCGGTCCGTTGATGAGCTGGAGCTCTCGGTAAGATCAGCAAACTGTTTGCAGAATGCAAACATTCGCTATATCGGGGAATTAGTTCAAAGGACTGAGAGTGAGATGCTTAAGACTAAGAATTTCGGCAGGAAGTCTTTAAATGAAATAAAGGAGGTTCTTTCCGGAATGGAATTGCATTTGGGAATGACTATGGAAAATTTCCCATCTCGGATGGAACTCGAACAGCGCGCTCGAGAGCGGGAAGGGTAGAGACGGTGCGACATCGCAAACGTCATGGAAAGCTTGGTCGAACTAGTTCTCATCGCAAGGCAATGCTGAGGAACATGGTGACATCCCTTTTGGATCATGAAGCCATAGAAACCACCGATACTAAGGCAAAGGAAGTAAGGCGTCTTGCGGAGAGAATGATTACTCTTGGCAAGAGGGGAACTCTACATGCCAGGAGGCAATGCCTTTCCATCATTCGAGATCGAGCCATAGCTGCCAAAGTATTCGATGAATTAGCGGATCGTTATCGTCAAAGGGAAGGCGGCTATACGCGTGTTTTGAAAATTGGAAATCGAGCTGGAGATGCTGCTCCTCTCTCATTAGTGGAGCTCGTAGATAAGGCACCCACGCACCCTTCCGAAGATTGATCAACTAGTCGGTCCGTAGTAAAACGAGGGTAATTTGATTTACTCGTTGCGTCGACTTTCATCGCCAAAGTTGTCATTTGTAGGCTTGCTTCTCTTGGGCCTCATAAGCTCGATTGTGGTTCTGCGTGCAGATAATTCCCCAGAGAGTCCACTTACAATAGGGGCTTTGGCGCCAAACTTTGTGCTTCGAGGACTTGACGGTGAGGAAGTCACTCTGGAAAATCTCCGCGGAAAACTGATTTTTTTGAACTTTTGGGCAACCTGGTGCAAGCCTTGCGAGGATGAAATGCCTGCAATGGAACGACTGTACGATGAGTTCAAGGACGAAGAGTTTCAGATGTTAGCTGTTGCTGTAGGCGACGAGCCCGAAGATGTAAGAAATTTTCAAAAACGTTTGGGACTAACTTTTCCAATATTGCTGGATCAATTGGGAAAAGTTTCAACCTTGTATCAGAGTTTTCGATTTCCTGAAACCTACTGGATCGATCCAAATGGCCGGATAGTTTCTAGATTCATTGGTCCAAGAGAATGGGACGATATCTCGTATAAAACTCGATTAAGTGGAATAATACCATGAGGCGCCTAGGTTGGTTTTTTCTGAAATTTGCGCCTTACGCGCTTTTTGTTGCGATGTCTAGCGCTGCTCTAAACACTTCGACTGGTATTCCAGCGTGGCTTCGTCTTGAAAAGGATTACAAGGAGACGCAGGTACGTATTAAAAAAACTCGTGACTCATTGCAGAGTTTTATTAAAGAGAAAAAAGAGCTAGAAAACCATGATTTTGAATGGGAAAAGCTAATTAGAAACGAACTAAAATTTTCACGTCCTGATGAAATTGTCGCCGTATTCGAATACGATCATTACAAAGAGAGTACACAGTAACGATGCCTTTCTTGAAACTGCGTGGACAGCTATGAAAGAACTTTTGGAAAGTGCTTGTGCTCTCGCCGTGGAGAAGCTCCTTCGCAAATCAGGATACCGAGGAGACTCGTTCGATGTTCGAATCGAGACCCCTCGCTCTAAAGGCCATGGTGATTTTTCGTGTAACGTAGCGATGCTTTTGGCAAATCCTCTCAAATCACCTCCCCGAGAGATTGCGGAACAATTGTTGAAAGTTATAGGGAGCGCTGACGGTTTAATCGAACGTTCCGAAGTGGCCGGCCCCGGTTTTCTAAATTTTTGGCTAAAGGGAAATCAGTGGGCGAAAGTTCTAACGAACATCCTTGCTTTGGGAGACTCCTACGGTTCTTCAAACATAGGTGGGAAAAGGAAAATTCAGGTTGAATTTGTATCCGCTAACCCCACGGGCCCGCTTAGTCTGGGTCATGGGAGACAAGGGGTTTTAGGAGATTGTATTGCTCGACTTTTGCAATTTGTAGGATACCAGGTCACTAGGGAATACTACTTCAACAACGGAGGGCGACAGATGAGAGTCCTAGGGGAGTCCGTGAAGGCTAGGTACCTAGAAATTCTCGGTCTGGCATGTCCTCCACCCGAATCAGCGTTAAAAGATCAGGACCTCCCGTGGCCAGAATCGGTAGACGGTCTCCCGGTGGTCTTTCCGCGAGATGGGTATCAAGGTAATTATATTGAAGATATTGCTACAACCATTCACGAGGAGGTTGGTGAGAAATTTATCGAAGAGCCAGGAGAGGGACGCTTTCGTCAGATCGCCGAAGAGACTATTTTTTCAGGTATTCGAGATACTACCGACTCTTTAGGAATCGTTTTTGACGTTTATTTCAATGAAAAGTCCTTGTATGAAAATGGGAAGATAGAAGAAACGCTTTCCGCATTGAGTGCTCTAGGTTTAGTCTACAAGAAGGACGGTGCTACTTGGCTAAAGTCCGAGCAGTTTGGCTTGGAGCGAGATCGTGTAGTTGTAAAGAGTTCTGGCGAACCAACCTATCTTCTCCCGGATATCGCGTATCATGTTGACAAGCTTGGAAGAGGCTTTGTTACTGTAATCGATTTGCAAGGCGCTGATCATATTGACCAGTTTCCTTATGTTAAAGCCGCGACTGAAGCCCTGGTCGATGGTGATAACGAGATTGAGCTTGTTCTCAATCAGTTTGTGACCCTTCGCAGCGGTGATCGTTCAGTAAAGCAGTCAACGAGGGCTGCTAACTTCATAACAGTCGACGAGTTAGTTGCAGAAGTCGGCGTTGATGTCTTTCGTCTGTTCATGGTTCAACGAAAACCTGAGGGTCATCTCGATTTTGACTTAGATCTTGCTAGCGAGACGGATTGGACTAAGAATCCGGCTTACTATTTACAATACACTTATGCTCGAACGGCGGGGATCGAAAGGGAAGCAGAGAACCGAGGAATGTCTTTGTCGGGACGTGGCCCGGTTGATTTAACACCATTAACTCTTCCGGAAGAAATGGAAATCATCCGTAAACTAGGAGAATTTCCAGAAGTAGCTTTGATGGCGGCGGAAAGTCGTGAGCCCCATCACATTCCGTATTACCTACGAGAATTGGCAGGAATTTGGAACACTTATCTCCAAGACGGTAAACGTCACCGCATCCTCGGAGACGATAAGGAGGTTTCGAGAGCGAGAGTTGCACTCGCGAAGGGCTTGCGGACAGTAATGGGGAACGGATTGAGTCTTCTTGGAATGAATGCGCCGGAGAAGATGTGAGCTCTCAAAAGACGAAGAGGAAGGAAGAAGAGATAGCGATTTCATGGCTCCCAAGTGTTCTTGTGGCATTTCTCTTGATTACGTTAGGATTTTTAGGAGGTGTGATCGGTGGAATAGCAACGGAGGAATCGGACTTGGCGTGGACTTACGCTAAAAGCGTGATTTCTGGCTCAATACTTGAAAGAGGCTCTCAAAATTTCGTGGAAATTCCCCACCCGAACGTGATGGAGAGGGTTGACGAAAGCATAGATCCTTCAGGAACGGGGGATCAGTTGAGCGAGATTACGATTCAAGTGGGAGCTTTTTCTAATCAGACGCAAGCCCTACAGATGGTGGAAATGTTGCGCGGTGAGGGGTACAAAGCCTATGAAACTAGTGACGGTTCTACCCATCGAGTTCGTATCGGGCCTTTGTACGGGCGCGACAACGTAGAGACAATGGTCCGAGAATTGGCCTCCAGGGGGTTATCGACATGGATTACTGAGAAATGATATCCACTTCGGCGAGGCTAGCAATTAGGTAGTAGATAGGTCTATCGTAGGTTGAATTTGTCTAGAGTATTAAGGTTTTCGGTTGGTGCACGGATGTTTGAGGTAATGAACCTACTTTAGCTTAGTGGAGGGAGAGATTTGAAATCCGCGAAAGTACTTGGACGAATTCTGGTAACAGGGGGAGCAGGTTTTCTTGGCTCACATATTTGTTATCGGCTTCTTGAGGAAGGATGCAACGTTCTAGCTTTTGATAATTTATTGACGGGTCAACTTAAAAACATTGAGCCACTCCTGGATAATCCTCATTTCTCCTTTGAACATCATGATGTAACAGAACATCTTTCTGTTTCGGGTGATCTTGATGCGATATTACACTTTGCTTCTCCTGCAAGTCCGGCCGACTTTGAGAGATTACCCATCGAAATTCTTAAGGTAGGATCACTTGGAACGCATAAGGCTCTTGGTCTAGCAAAGGCAAAAGATGCACGGTTTTTATTGGCAAGTACTTCAGAATGCTATGGGGACCCGCAAGTCGTTCCCCAGTCAGAATCCTATTGGGGTAATGTCAATCCAATCGGGATTCGTGGCGTTTATGATGAATCGAAGCGGTTCGCCGAAGCGATGACAATGGCATACCATCGTCATCATGGGGTAGACGTTCGAATAGTTAGGATTTTTAATACATTTGGTCCTCGTATGCAGGTAAATGATGGCCGAGCAATCCCCAATTTCTTCACACAGGCGATTCGAGGAGAGGACGTCACGGTGTTCGGGGATGGCTCTCAGACTCGCTCGATATGTTACGTCGATGATCTAGTTGAAGGGATTTTCCGTCTTCTCCAATCTAATTATGTAGGGCCTGTAAATATCGGAAGCCAAGCTGAAATTTCAATGAAGGAGTTAGCCGAAAAAATTATTCGAGTTTCTGGATCGAATAGCGACATTGTCTTTCGTTCACTGCCTCCAGATGATCC
>Ga0310344_10000538_pt1 | contig 29878 bp, 25 predicted proteins | sample HC15DNA20200_MG_FD_203801 | JGI IMG/M metagenome (GOLD analysis project Ga0310344, IMG submission 203801) | Marine microbial communities from station ALOHA, North Pacific Subtropical Gyre - HC15-DNA-20-200_MG | ecosystem: Environmental > Aquatic > Marine > Oceanic | place: Pacific Ocean: North...
AATTGGCTTTCTGATTATGTGGACGTGAATTATGATCCCCAGCTGATAGCGCATCGTCTTACAATGGCTGGATTGGAAGTCTCAGGAGTAGACGATAAAGCTACATCTATGAATGGGGTGTATGTAGGGTACGTAGAATCTATTTCTGAGCATCCTAATGCAGATCGATTGAAAGTATGTGGAGTAGACGTTGGCGATGAGGTGTTAGAAATCGTTTGTGGTGCGCCGAATGTTGAAGTCGGACAAAAAATAGCCTTGGCAAAAGTTGGGGCTACTCTTATGAATTTTGCGACGGGTGAATATGAACAACTGAAGCGGGCAAAGATTAGAGGAGTAGCCTCAAGTGGAATGATTTGCTCCGAACAAGAACTAGGTCTTGGCGACGATCATTCTGGTATTTTGGTCTTGTCGGCCAGCGCGCAGATAGGGATTCCGCTTAGCGAATACCTTGGGGGGATAAGTCTCGATTTGGAAGCTACTCCTAATCGTCCCGATGCAATGTCTTTATTTGGAGTAGCTCGTGAGTTGGCGGTTTTAAATAAGACAGATCTAACCGCTCCCACATTGGAATATTCCTCCCATGGAGTTATAGACGAACATTTTGAGGTGCGCGTTGATGATTCGGATCTTTGTCCGAGGTACCTGTGTGTGAATATGCGAGGGCTGGAGGTTGCCGAATCGCCTGATTGGTTACAACAGCGTCTGAGAAGCGTTGGGCAGCGACCAATAAATAATGTTGTAGATATCACGAATTACGTGATGTTTGAACTGGGGCAACCATTGCACGCTTTTGATAGTAATAAGATCAAGGGTGAAACAATCATTGTGAGAAATGCAACTTCTGAGGAACTTATACAAACTCTGGATGGCAATGAATATTCACTGTCGTTTGATGATTTGGTGATAGCCGATGGTTCAGGGCCTATTGCGATTGCAGGGATTATCGGTGGAAGGGCAACGGAGGTGGATGCGCATACTGTTGATTTAGTTCTGGAGGCAGCAAGTTTCTCGCCTGCCACAATCCGGAAAACTTCGCGGCGTTTGGGTATAAGAACTGATGCCTCTAATCGTTTTGAAAAAGGGCTACGAGTCCGGTTACCGGAATATGCATTGAGAAGAGCTTGCTTTTTATTGGAGCAGATTGCTGGTGGAACTGTAAGCTCTGAGATTGTCGATGTGAGTGATTCTGATCAGGTCCGGCCAGTAGTAGTGAGAATAACGGGAGACCGTATCCTGACTGTTCTCGGGGTGGAGATTGATTTGGATGTAGCGAGAGCAACGCTAGAATCCTTGGGATTTGATTTGGTTGAACAAAACCCGCGATACGTGGAGGTAATCGTTCCTCCGTGGAGGAGTGATATCGCCATTGAAGAAGATTTGATCGAGGAATTGGCCCGTGTCGTCGGATACGATTCGATTCCGCCGGTCGCTCTTTCTACTGCCCTGCCACCTGCTCAGGCTTCGGGCGAGAAAGAATTGCGTGATTTCTCCGTAGATGCGCTTGTGGCTGCTGGTATGCAACAGATTGTCAGCTACCCCTTGATTAGTGAATCAGTAATGAATTCGCTTCCGAGGGATCTGGTGGACAAATCTGTGAAAGTTCTTAATCCAATGACTACAGACCATGAATTTCTCCGTGCATCAATACGTCCCAGTATATTGCAGGTTGCTGCATATAACTATCGCCGGCAAAATAGGACGCTTAGGCTGTTTGAATCAGGAAGAATATTCCTCAGGAGGCAGCATGACTTACCCGAAGAGAAGGAAGTTTTAGTTGGCTTATTCGCTGGGGAAAGGTGGGATGGGACTTGGATTGGAGAAAAGGGTAAATTGGGGTTTTTCGATGCGAAAGGAGTCTTGGAGTCATTGTTCTCCAAGTTAGGTGTAGGCGTTAAGTTTTTGCCGCGAGAAGACTATTGGATGGAAGGCGGTCGCTCCGCCGTATTCACATTGGCGGAAAATGAGGATACAGTTTTGGGAGTGGTCGGAGAGATAGCGTTAGATGTTTCAAAGACCTATGGCTTGGACTTGGAAACCGTAGCGTTGTTTGAAGTAGATCTCGATGCCGTGTATCAGAGTATAAGCTCTTATGCGGAGCCTACATCATTTGACTCTTTTTCAAGAACCCCCGGGGTTTATAGAGATCTTTCTCTAATAGCGGACAAACAACAATCTTCAGACTCAATCAAAAGCGTAATACAAAATCATCCGTTAGTTGTTGATGCTACCCTCTTTGACTTATATGAGGACGAGGATCAGGATACCTCTACTCGTGTTCTTGGATATAGGCTATTCTTCCAGACGATTAATACCACCTTGACAACGGAAGAAGTTAGCCTTGCAGAGAGCGAAATTTTGCAAAATCTTAATTTGCAGTACGGGATTAGGTTACGAACCTGAGTGGCAGCTTACTCTGGTCGTGGGATTTATTTCAGGAACGAGGATTAAATGGGCACAGATCACGCACATAGGCACTACGGCGACGAAATGCTGTCTGTCGAAGAGGCACAAGAGTACATTCTGAGGGCTATGAATGTATTGGAATCGGAAGAAAAACCTTTAAGTGAAGCGATTGGCCAAGTTCTAGCCCAGGATCTGGTTTCGAAAATAAATATTCCGCCACTAACCAATTCGGCTATGGATGGGTATGCTGTTAGGCACGAGGATATTACCGAGGCTTCCGAGCATGCACCGATCTATTTGGAGGTAATAGATGAGATTGCGGCTGGATCCTTACCGTTGAAGCAAGTAACTCCCGGAACCGCTAGTCGTATAATGACCGGAGCTCCAATTCCAAATGGAGCTGATACAGTGATCCCGTTTGAGGATACTGATGAGCCTCAGCGTACCGAAAGGCGGGAATCAGTGATGGTTCCCGGTCGAGTTGCGATTAAGTATCTCTCCCCTAAGGGATCTTCAGTAAGGCCTTTTGGTCAGGATGTCAAACAAGGTCAGCTTGTGTATCCGGCTGGTACAGTGATTCGTTCTGTGGATCTAGGTGGATTAGCCTCTATTGGATTAGGTCAGGTTCCAGTAGTAAGAAGGCCTATTGTTTCCATATTGTCCACAGGAGATGAGTTAGTGTTGCCTGGAGAAAAATTAGATGATGGCAAAATCTATGATGCTAACGGCGTTGGCCTGATAGCAGCAGTCCGTGCTAGTGGCGGTATACCGAATTTCGTTGGTATTGCCCGAGATAATGTTGATGATTTAAACGATAAACTGGATGAGTGCCTCAGGGGGGATTTCTTGATAACCTCTGCAGGTGTTTCAAAGGGCGATTTTGATGTAGTTAAAGACGTTTTATCTGCGCGTGGTGAAATGGGGTTTTGGTCTGTTCGAATGCGTCCAGGTAAGCCTTTAGCATTCGGTATGCTCTATGACGATTCGGGCAAAGCTATTCCCCATCTGGGGTTGCCTGGTAATCCGGTTAGTGCTCTGGTGGCTTTTGAGATTTTCGCTCGACCATCAATTAGGAAAATGTTAGGGATACAGAATGTTTTTCGTAACACTGTTGATGCCGTGCTTCAAGATTCAATAGAAAACAATGATGGTAGACGTGTATATGCCAGAGTGATTATTCGTTATCAGGATGGGGGGTTTATTGCCTCGACAACTGGCAACCAAGGATCAAATTTGCTAAGTTCTATGCTTAAATCCAATGGACTGGCAATATGCCCAGAAAATCAGAAATTCATAGGTGCAGGTGATCAGGTTCAAGTACATGTAACTGATTGGGATCGAGTGGAATATGTTTCATAAGCTGAGAGGCGTAACTTTTCGTGGTCGCCCTATTCTTTTCAACGGCACTCGCTTCTTTTTGTTGCAAGAATCGTGATTTCGTGTACTATTACCTACCGGTTGTGATCCTTATGAAGATAAATCAAGGAGGTGTAGCGCATGGCTAGCAAAGAAAAGAATACCGCTGAGGTTGCGCGATACCAGGTTGATCTGGAATGGTATAAACAAAACGAAAAGGACCTTGCGGGAGTTTTAACAAGTCGCAGATGTAGTAACTGTAGAAAAGATATAGGCAGCACTCCAGATAAGTATCCGTCGGTTAAGGAGCACTTTACTCAGTTCAACAAGTGTTGTGGCACCAAGGACGAGTATCTAGGAGAGTACATGAGTATCAAGGAAATCGTTTTCAGAATATTGGTTCGGGACAGGAATCAGCCTAAAACGATAGATAGCATATACAAAAGCGTGGCCAGTCATCTTCAATCTCGTAGTTACAGTAGAGTTATTCCCGCCTCGTGGCTCACGAAGATGTTGGATGATGACCAGACATACGGAATTCACGCGGCGTGAATTTCCGTGAATTTCGAAAATCAAGGGATAATGAGGGCTAAGTACCTAAGGGTGCTTGACGGCCAGATTCCATGGGCGTTGCTGTGTGTGTTCGCTCGTGCTATACTTCGCACGTCCGAAGACTCCTAGAGAGGCTGATGGAAGGTTAATTTAACTAACATATTTGAGGTTATTGCTAATGCTCGATGGTGACCAAAATGAGGATGTTACCCCCACTGATGGCAGTGAGGTGGAAGAAGCTCCGGTAGCTGAAGTTGCAGCCGAGGAGCCAGTTGAAGCTCCGGCAGCTGAAGTTGCAGCCGAGGAGCCAGTTGAAGCTCCGGCAGCTGAAGTTGCAGTCGAGGAGCCAGTTGAAGCTCCGGCAGCTGAAGTTGCAGCAGAGCCAGCTGAAGTTCCGGCAGCTGAAGTTGCAGTCGAGGAGCCAGTTGAAGCTCCGGCAGCTGAAGTTGCAGCAGAGCCAGCTGAAGTTCCGGCAGCTGAAGTTGCAGCAGAGCCAGTGGTCGCACAAGCCGCACCTCCTGCACAGCCACGAAGGTTTCCTGACCAGAGAACGGGGGTGACTATGAAGTCCCTGTTAGAAGCAGGGGTTCATTTCGGTCATCAAACCCGGAAATGGCATCCAAGGATGAAGCGCTACATCTTCGCAGAGAGAAATGGTATTTACATAGTTGACCTTCAACAGACGATGTCCCTTCTGGAAAGGGCTGCACGAGCAATGTCTGAGATTGCTGCGGATGGCGGAAGAGTACTTTTTGTAGGTACAAAAAGGCAGGCACAGGAGGCTATCCAGAGCGAGGCTGATCGATGTGGTATGTATTATATAAATTCACGTTGGTTAGGTGGGACCCTCACCAACTTTACTACTGTGTCATCTAGGGTTAATTACCTAAAATCGTTGGAGCAGCGGCGTGACACAGGTGGATTTTCCTTGCTTCCCAAAAAAGAGGCACAGAAGCTGGAAGAAAAAATTGTGAAACTTAATCGATATTTCGATGGCATTCGCGACATGGACCGAGTTCCAGACGCATTGTTTGTAGTGGATCTATCGAAAGAATCCATAGCGTTGGCTGAAGCACGAAAGATTGGTATACCAATAATTGGTCTTGTTGACACCGATTGTGATCCCGAACTGGTGGATTTCCCAGTTCCTGGCAACGATGACGCTATACGCTCAATAAAGCTTGTCGCTGGTAGGATGGCGGATGCGGTTATGGATGGAAGGGGTCAGTACGAGGCTAAATTAGCTGACTCACAGGATGCTGTGGACTCGGATGACGCGCAAGATCAGGAAATTGAGCCGGTGGCTGTTGGAGCAGAGTCGAATGCATTAAATGATGATGGAGATGGCATCTCTGGCTCGTAAGGCAGCAACTAGACTAATTCAACTTAGCCCACTCAGTTTTGCGTGATTGATACTACCAACAGGAAGGAATTCGTGATTTGAATATATCTTTAGACAGTGTAAAACTACTGCGTGATCAAACTGGTGCTGGCATTATGGATTGTAAGAAAGCTTTAGAAGATGCTGGTGGTGATACCCAGAAGGCAGTTGCACTGCTACTTGAGAAAGGTGTGGCACTGGCGGCGAAAAAGTCTGATCGCGAAACGGGACAAGGGCTTATCCAATCCTACATACATCAAGGTGGTAAAGTAGCAGCCCTCGTTGAGGTTAATTGTGAAACTGATTTTGTTGCGCGAACCGACGAATTTCAGCAATTAGTATATGATTTAGCTATGCAAATTGCTGCTATGGCCCCCGTATATATTAGCGGGGATGATGTTCCTGAGGATGTTGACCCCTTAATACTGGGTATTCCTTTACTTGATCAGGATTTCATCAAAGATAACTCCAAAACCATTCGAGATTTGATAAATGAGACCGTTGGCAAAGTTGGTGAGAACATACGAATACGAAGGTTTGTCAGATATGAGCTAGGTTCGTAGTATAGGATAAGTCCGTAACGATATAGTCGTTTATTTGTACAGAACGGTCGCTGGTGAAAATTAAAGTCCCCTGAGGTTTCTAAAAACCTTCTGGGGATTTTGTTTGATGAAGGTTTGCCGATCTGTCTGTTGATCTAAGTGTCAATGTTGTAGTGATTGTGTGTTGTAGATATAATTCATCTTGCAAATATCAGGAATATTAGGATCGGGTTGTCATGCTCAATAAGTATCGTAGAGCGGTTCTAAAAATTAGTGGTGAGGCCCTAGCTGGCACAACATCTCTAGGTCATGACTGGGATGTATTTGAGTACGTGGCTAAAGAATTAGCAGAGGTTCAGCAATTGGGCATTGAGTTGGGTATTGTTGTCGGTGGGGGCAATATTTGGAGAGGAGCCACTGCAGAAGAACAGGGAATGGATCGGACGACTGCAGATCACGCTGGTATGTTGGCAACGATTATCAATGCTCTCGCCTTGCAGGATGCCTTAGAGCGGGTTGGCATAGAGACGCGGACCCAAACATCGATTGAGGTTACTTCCGTTGCTGAACCGTATATAAGGAGACGCGCGATGCGTCATTTGGAAAAACGACGGGTGGTTATATTTGCGGGTGGTACCGGGAATCCGTTTATGACTACAGATACAGCTGCTGCTTTGAAGGCTGTTGAGATTACTGCAGACGTTTTGCTTATGGCCAAAAACAAAGTTGATGGCGTATATGATAGTGATCCTAATCTTAATCCAGACGCATCTAAATTCGATAACCTAACACATTTGTCTAGTCTTACCTTAGGACTGGAAATTATGGACAGGACAGCTTTAGCACTGTGTATGGACAACCAGTTGCCAATACTGGTTTTCGATCTATTTAAGCAAGGTAACTTAGCCGCAGCAGTTTCAGGAATGGAACTCGGAACATTAATATCGACACCCTAAAAACCTTACATTCTAGAAAGACATTAGAGGTAGACTCATGGAAAACATAGAAGAAATACTGTTAGACATCGAGTTGCGAATGGAGCGGGCGGTTGAAGCACTGGCACGAGAGTTCTTAACAGTAAGGACTGGGCGGGCCACTCCTAGCCTTATCGAAAATCTCATTGTGGATTATCATGGTACAACTTTGCCACTGAACCAACTTGCTACTATATCCGCACCTGAAGCCCGATTGCTGGTAGTGCAACCTTGGGATCGAAGTGCGATAGAGGTCATAGAAAAAACTATTTCCAATTCAGATCTTGGTTTGGTTCCGGGTAATGACGGTACTCTTGTGCGACTTGCTATCCCCCAATTGACTGAGGATCGCCGAAAGGAATTGGTAAAGGTAGTGCGTAAGAAGACGGAGGATGGGAAAATCGCCATCCGGAACCTCCGTAGAGATGCTCAGGATAAATTAAGGTCTTTGGAAAAAAATAAAGAAGCTTCTCAAGATGAAGTAAAGCGAGCAATGGATCAGTTGCAGAAGCACACCGATACCTATACTTCCGAGATGGGTGTTAGGGCTAACAAAAAGGAAGAAGATGTAATGGAAATCTAAGCGGGATTCCGCTTAGATTTTATAGATCAAGTATGTTTAGTGGGGTGATTGACCCTTTGGTTGGTAGTAATGCTGATTCACAGGAACTTATTCCAATACACGTGGCGATGATTATGGATGGGAATGGTCGTTGGGCGGAAAGCCGTGGCCTTCCCCGAATTGAAGGTCATCGTGCGGGTACTCGGAATTTGGATGCCATTCTTGATGTAGCTATCAAGCTGGGGATTGGTTACATTACTGCCTATGCTTTCTCATCAGAAAACTGGAATCGTCCGCAGTCTGAAGTGGGTGGTTTGATGAACTTGCTGGCCGAGAATCTCAGGACTCGCTCGGACTCGTTTAATACTCGTGGCATAAGGCTACGCCATATAGGAAGGCTAGGGAGATTGCCTTCGGATTTGCAAGATATTATTTTAGGGATCGTGCAAAAGACTAAGCATAACACTGGATTAGAGGTGGCTCTGGCATTTGATTACGGTGGTAGACAAGAAATTTTGGACGCTACTCGGGCGATGATTCGAGATGCTGTCTCTCACGATTCGATAGACGCAGAAATGTTTCAAAGATACTTGTATACCGGAGAAACGCCGGATCCTGATTTGATTATCCGTACTGCCGGAGAGCAGCGGATCAGTAATTTTCTTCTTTGGCAAAGTGCCTATAGTGAATATTATGCAGCCGATTGCTACTGGCCCGATTTTGACGGCGAAGAGTTTATTAAGGCGATTGCTGTGTTTCAGAATAGACAAAGAAGATACGGCGCTTTGTAGTCGTTCAAGTGTAAGAATCGGAGCATGGTGTGGAAAAGGCGAGCAGCGTTCTAGTGCCAACAAGGGTAGCAAGTTGGGTAGTCTTAATCGTGCTCACGATATCAGGGGTCATGTACGCTCCAGCATTAGCTGTCGTAGGAGTTGCAGCATGCTGTGCAGTTTTGGCAGCGTTTGAATTTTGCAATTTGATGCGGCGTATTGGGTGGAATGCCAGACTGTGGGCATTAGCTTTTTCTGTAGGGACAGCAGTCATAATGTCTGGTCATAGTGGATGGGATATTGTTCCTGAGGCAGTGTTAGTGGGAGTGGCGGTATTATTGGTGATATCGGGGCTGCCATATTTCCTGTGGACAAATCCTGCTCAGATTGCCAAGATGATTCTGGCGGAATCTATGGGTTTTCTTTATTTGGGATTTACTCTTTCTCATATTCCCTGGATAGTTGATGATGGGGACGGGAGAATTTGGTTGTTGTATGGGCTGATAATTGTTGCAGCAACGGATACAGGTGCTTACGTGTTTGGGAGGCTGTTTGGCCGACGTCCATTGGCCCCTGCAATTAGCCCTTCCAAGACCATTGAAGGAGCTATTGGGGGCTGGGTGAGTGGGGTGTGTGTCTCTGTGTTGATGCTCAAAGTATTTTCCCTTGGTACCGGGATATGGGTGGCACTATGTGTTGGGGCCGCTGTGTCTGCTATAGGGCAAATAGGGGACCTCGCTGAGTCTAAGTTAAAGCGGGTGGCTGGAGTTAAAGATTCGGGCCGAATTATTCCGGGACAAGGAGGAATCTTGGACCGGATTGACAGCGTTGTACTGGTATTGCCTGTGCTGTATCATGTTTCCAAAGTGTATATATCCTAAGTTTTAATTTCTTTATCCATGGGGTTGTTTCGTGATAAATCTGGCCATTGTTGGGTCTACTGGCTCAGTTGGGACACAAACGTTGGCAGTAATTCGTGACTTTCCAGATTTGCTGTTCGTTGTTGGGTTAGCGGCTGGAAACAATGTGGAGCTCTTAGCATCGCAAGCACATGAATTTCGCCCAAAGTTCGTTTCAGCTACTTCAGGTCGGCACATAGACGTTCCTTCTAGTACTTCGGTAGTAGCAATGGATCATATTGTTACGGATAGCGGAGTCGATTTGGTCGTTATGGCGAGTACAGCTAGCGCTGGGCGTATTTCAACATTACAGGCTTTGAAAGCAGGTAAAGAAGTAGCCTTGGCTTCTAAGGAAGTTTTAGTTACGGCGGGACAATTGGTATCGCAGTGTGCAGTGGATTCTGGAGTAGTTATACGACCAGTTGACAGCGAACACAGCGCTATCGCGCAGTGCTTAGTCGGTGAGAGTCGTGATTCGGTCGATGAATTGATCATAACTGCATCTGGCGGGGCGTTTCGGGATTATACTATGGACGAATTAATTCGAGTTACTCCTGAACAAGCCTTAAATCATCCCACCTGGCAGATGGGTAAAAAGATAACTGTCGACTCTGCGACTTTAGTCAACAAGGCTTTTGAGGTTATCGAGGCACACTGGTTGTTCGATATACCGTTCGAATCTATTCAGGTCGTTATGCATCGGCAGAGTGTTATTCATTCTATGGTTCGTTTCGTAGATGGTTCAGTTAAAGCTCAGTTAGGTAAGCCGGATATGCGTATTCCGATCCAGTATGCTCTTTTTGGAGGAGAACGCACCTTCGGAGACAAAGACTATACCTACGATCCTGTAGAGTTTTCTCCGCTGACGTTTGAAGAACTCGACCTCCAGAAATATCCCTGTTACGAGCTTGTTCTTGAATCCGGGAAGCGGGGAGGGACCTTTCCGGCAGTCGCCGCAACTGTTAATGAGGTTGCGGTGAACTTATTCCTAGAAAATAAGCTGCCCTTTCTTGGAATAAGTCGACTACTTGCCGAGGTTCTTGATATGCACTCTGGTGTATCTGAGCCCGCTTTAGAAGAGATCGTTGAAGCCGAGGCATGGGCGGAAAGAGTAACCCTCGAGCGCTGGAAATCGGTCTTCGCATGATTGAGATACTTAGGTCGATTGTATTATTTCTTTCAGTTCTAGGGTCATTGGTGCTTGTGCATGAAGTTGGACATTATTTAACCGCTCGATATTTTGGGGTTCGTGTCTTGGAATTTGGGATCGGATTTCCCCCTAGGCTCTTCAAAGTGATTCGAGGGGATACCGTGTATAGCCTCAACATCATTCCCTTAGGAGGCTTTGTTCGGTTGTTGGGAGAAGAAGATCCTTCCGATCCAGCTAGTCTTGCATCGAAAAGTTTGCTGAAGAGATCTTCTGTCTTAATTGCGGGGCCAGCGATGAATTTATTTGTAGCAATTTTTTTATTGTCGGCCATTTACGTAATTCCCCACGATACGATTCAGGCAAAGGTAATTGTTGAGTCGGTTGTTCCTGGTGGATCTGCGGAGATTGCGGGTTTAAAAGAAGGCGATCAAGTACTTGCATTGGGCGACTATGAAATCATGCACGGCCAAGATTTGATTTATCAGGTTCATCTGTCGCTTGGAGAAACTGGGATATGGAAAATTGCAAGGTGGACTGGGTATGGTCTGGAAGAAATGTATATTCCAGTGACACCACGAAGTGATTGGCCCGTTGGTCAGGGTCCTACCGGGATTACCATAGCCCACATCGATCAAGAGACTATCCGGACTTCACTGTCGGTCCCGCAGTCTATTGGTAAAGCATTATCCCAGATATGGGACATGCTTTTAATGATCAAGCGTGGCATCACTGGGTTTGTTTTTGGTGGTCCAGGCGGGCAAGTTGAATTTGCCGGTCCAGTGGGTATTGCCCAGATGACTGGAGAGGTATCCAAAATAGGAATTATGCCTTTAGTTGCCTTTGTCGCCAGTCTCAGTTTAAGCTTGGCTGTGATAAATGTACTACCGATTCCTGGGTTGGATGGAGGGCGGTTATTTTTTTTATTGTTAGAAGTTTTACGCGGTGGCAAGAGGATTTCGCCGCATCAAGAGGCATTTGTTCATTTGCTGGGTATCGTGCTGCTTGTGTCGCTGTTTCTTATTATCAGCTATCACGATATACTGCGTCTTATAGATGGTGAGAATTTCTTTTGATGATAGCGGGTAATACGTGATAAGGAGAACACCTTTGAGTAGAAGAATAACAAAGCCAGTGTGGGTTGGAGGAGTTAAAGTCGGTGGAGATGCGCCGATAACAGTGCAATCAATGACAAAGACTGATACTCGTGACGTTAACGCCACAGTCAGTCAGATAAAGGAACTTGAAGAAGCTGGGTGTGACATTATTCGTGTTGCTGTTCCAGACATGGAGGCGGCGAAAGCGCTTAAGGAAATCAAACGCCAAATTGATATACCGTTAGTTGCAGACATACATTTCCATTATCAACTTGCTCTTGAGGCTCTTGAGAGTGGGGTTGATTGCTTGAGACTAAATCCTGGTAATCTTCGAAATACTGAACATGTCAGTATGGTAGTCGAGCAGGCCAAAATAAGACAGGTTCCTATACGAATCGGAGTGAATTTTGGAAGCTTACCGCCTGTAGGAGGGATAGGTAAGACTAGAGGACTAACACGACTCAATGATGCGGTCAATACACTTCCGAAATGGGAGGATACGAAACCAGGAGAATTCGGCATTGTTGACCATATGGTCGATACTGCGATATGGGAAATCAGTTTACTGGAAGATCTTGATTTCGATTTGATAAAAGTATCCTTAAAGGCCTTTGATGTGCCGACCGCAGTTGCTGCTTATCGGAAGATAGCTCGACTTGTGCCTTACCCACTTCATTTGGGCATCACTGAGGCTGGAACTTACGAATCAGGTTCTGTGCGTAGTTCTATAGGCTTGGGTATACTGCTAGCTGATGGTATAGGAGATACTATTCGCGTATCTCTTAGCGATGATCCTACTAAAGAGGTAAGGGTTGGGTACGATATCCTAAAGTCTCTGAACTTGAGGCAAAAAGGAGTGACGCTGATTGCTTGTCCAAGTTGCGGGCGAGCAGATGTCGATGTGCTTAAGCTCTCAAACCAAGTTGATGAACTGCTAAAAAGTATAGATAAGCCGATCAAGGTTGCCGTGATGGGGTGTGAAGTAAATGGTCCGGGAGAGGCAAAAGATGCAGACGTAGGCATAGCAGCGGGTAATGGTAGAGCTGTCATTTTTCGTAAGGGTAAGAAATCTCAAGTGGTGCCTGAGGACAGGATGATAGAGGCGTTACTACAGGAGATTAGTTCACTGTAAGGCTATACTGCTGATGGAATTGGCTCAATAGCGGGAGGTTCGCTCTCCATCAGATGCGCCAGAGCTTCGCCTTCAACCGTTTCGTTAATCATCAGATATTTGGCGATTTGCACGAGTTTGGATTGTTTATTGACTAGTATCTCTTTTGCTCGAGAATACCCTCGTTGTATGAAAGAATGCACTTCTTCGTCAATTTGTTCTGCTATGTGATCACTGTAGTCGCGCTGTTCAGATATTTCCCTGCCAAGGAACACCATTTGCTCCCTGCGTCCAAAAGTTCGGGGTCCTAGATTATCGCTCATACCATACTGGGTTACCATCTGTTTTGCGATATTGGTTGCATTTTCAAGATCATTACTTGCGCCTGTGGTAATTTCGCTAAAGGTGATCTCTTCGGCTATTCTGCCACCTAATGCTGCTGCGAGCATGTCTTCGAACTGAGATCTTGTCCACAGGGTTCTATCTCTTTCGGGGAGGAAATGAGTATACCCTCCAGCATTCCCTCGTGCGACTATAGATATCTTGTGAACAGGATCGACGTTTTGCAAGGACCATCCGACTAAAGCATGCCCAGCCTCATGGTAGGCTGTGATTTCCCTCTCGCGTTCAGTGATGACCCGAGTTTTGCGTTCAGGCCCCATCATAACTCGTTCCCGTGCTTCTTCGAATTCTGACCGAGTTATTGAAGTTTTGCTTCTGCGAGCAGCTAGCAGGGCAGCTTCGTTGATTACATTCGCCAAATCAGCTCCACTGAAGCCAGGTGTTTCCCTAGCTATTATAGTTAGGTCGACGCTTTCATCTATAGGCTTGCCCTTGGCATGAACTTTTAGAATAGCCTCTCTACCTGCAATGTCTGGACTGTCTAGTATTACTCTCCTGTCAAATCTGCCAGGTCGGAGCAGTGCCGGGTCCAATATGTCTGGTCGGTTTGTTGCGGCAAGGACGATAATGTTTGTACCGGTATCGAATCCGTCCATTTCCACAAGTATTTGGTTCAGTGTTTGCTCGCGCTCATCGTGTCCTCCACCTAACCCAGCTCCACGGTGACGTCCCACAGCGTCAATTTCATCTACGAACATAATACATGGGGAATTCTTCTTAGCTTGATCAAATAAGTCACGCACTCGAGCTGCACCCACTCCGACAAACATTTCAACGAACTCACTGCCACTTAGCGAGAAGAATGGAACCCCTGCTTCGCCCGCAACTGCTTTTGCTAGGAGTGTCTTTCCGGTGCCAGGGGGTCCGAGCAGAAGGACCCCTCTAGGTATGCGAGCACCTAGGGAGGCGAATCGTTCTGGGAATCTTAGGAACTCGACTATTTCTTGTAGCTCTTGCTTTGATTCTTCGACACCAGCGACATCGTCGAAAGTTACTGTGGGGGTGTCGGCTACTAGCATTTTGGCTTTGCTACGACCGAAATTGAGAGTTTGATTACTACTGCCTTGTGCTTGCCTCATGATGAACAATAATAGTAGTCCGAGGAATATCAATGGCAGAAAGTTGAAAATCAAACCCAAGACTGTTCCGAATCCTGTACTGTTTACTACTTCAACCTGAACCCCGCCAGCTCCAACCTGTGCACCTGACTGTGACAGGATATCTACTACACTAGTTCCAGGTTCTTTTTGAGACTTGAATGTTCCGTCGAATGTCTGAACTATAAGTTCTTCACCACGGACCTCTATGTTTTGGATTTTTCCTTCCTGAGCCCATTGAATTACAGTGCCCAGTGGGAGAGGTTGACTTGCAGATGGTTGTAAGGAGGTGAATATGATAGTCAGCACTGCCACCCCGATCAGGGCGTATACGAATATATTTCGTGTATTACGGGAGTTCATTCTATCTCCTTGGTCACCTTGCTGGATACTACCTACATCATAGATTGGATGGGTGAATAGATGCAAGTCCATGACTAGGTATTAGGTTTGTTTTTGCCAAATCTGCAAACGTCTTACTCGGGGAATTTAGCTACTACAGTGTCTCCTTGGTACCAGTTCAGTGATTGCCATTCACGACCGATTGGAACTTCGAAAATTAGGAATCCTGTAATTTGATAATCTTTCATCAGCGTTTGATTCCCCCAAAGAAGGGGAACATATTCCATAAGCTGAGAGTCTGTGTAGTCACCCTGAGAAGTAATGACCTCAGATTCGCTAAATGGGTCTAAGATGCTATGAGTTTTGTAATCTGTGTCTCTTAGAACAGCTGCTTCGGAGTCAATATAGAGAGATGCTTTGCCGACATCTGAGTTTACTATACCAAGGTATACGGCCACTAATTCTTTATTGGCATTCGGGGTGATCTTTCTGATTTCGTTTTCGTGTTTGAATACAATTTCTTGGGCAATCTTTGGTGTACCAGTGACGATGGTTAGTTGTGCTCCTTTAGAAACTCGCGTTTGATGGTTTTCCGTGAAGCAGCCTAAAGTCAATGGCAAAGAAACTATGCCAAGCATAAGAACAACCCAAATTTTACTTCTCATAATTTTGCACCCAACCTCGTCGTGCTCCGAATCTCTGGCATTAAAGAGCATGCAAAAAGTAATTCATTACATGCAGTAATCATGGCATAGTATTGTTTTAGACTTTCATGGCGGGCAGTGCACGCAACCGCTGAATAAGAGCAGGAAGTGTATCAATAAGCTTTTTGATCTCTTGTTCAGTCGTTTCCCGTCCAAGAGTGACTCGCAGGCTACTTCTTGCCAGCTGCACGTCCTGTCCCATTGCGATTAGGACGTGCGAGGGTTCCAAAGAGGCTGATGTGCAGGCACTTCCGCTTGAGGCAGCTATTCCTGATAGGTCTAAGCCCACCAAAATCGGTTCTGCCTCAACGCCCTTGAAGGAGAAGTTTACATTGTTGGGAAGACGTGTTGTTGGGTGTCCGTTGAGCTGGCTGTCTGGTATATTTTGCTCAATTCCCTCGATCAGCAAATCTCTTAGACTTAAGTATCTGTCAGTAGTGTGCTTACGTTCAGCTTCAGCCAAGGATAGAGCTGTTGCGGTACCTACGATACTGGCTACATCTTCTGTTCCGGACCGCCTGTCTCGCTCTTGACCTCCCCCAACCTGTTGTGGACTAAAGGGCTTTCTATGTTTCACGTACAGTATACCTGCCCCCTTGGGGCCATAAATCTTGTGAGACGATAAACTCAGTAAGTCAACTCCTAATCGGTTAACATTGAGGTCAAGAGATCCAGCAGCCTGGACTGCATCGGTATGAAACATAATCGTACGATTAGTTTTCTCTTCATAGTCTCTCACCACTCGAGAGATATCTGCTATTGGCTGTATTGTCCCTATTTCGTTATTTGCTAGCATCACTGAGACCAAAATCGTTTGATCAGTAATTAATTGCGCAACGTCTTCAGGGTCTATGATTCCGTATTTATCGACTGGTACGTATGATATTTTGAAGCCGAATTGTTCAAGTTGGTGACATGCGTGTAAGACTGCGTGGTGCTCTATGGCAGTCGTTATGATGTGATTTCCAGTTTGCTGTAGTGCGAATGCAGCACCTTTGAGTGCGGTATTGTCGGACTCTGTGCCTCCACTAGTGAAAATAATCTCACTTTTTCTTGAACCTAAGACTGCAGCAACCGTGTCACGTGCCTTATCTACAGCCATTCGCGCTTCTTGAGCTGCTCCATAGAGGCTTGAAGGGTTAGCAAATGTTTGGGAGAAGTACGGCATCATGGCTTCTAGGACTTCCCTTCGCATGGGAGTCGTTGCGGCATGATCCAGATAAATCAATGGCTGGGGCGCAGATTCAGTTGTTTCCCTTATATATGGTTGACTGTTCATTGGGACCCCTTGGTCTAGGATGAAGAGGATTTGATTCTTTCGATTGCTAAGAGCACGTTTTGTTACAGAAGTCCGCTCGAAGTCAATCATACTACTATGTGCTACAGCGGCGCCACTATTGACTGATTGGGAGCCTCAGATAGGGGTCAATCAGTAGGTGCTATCCTGAGCTATGGGGTCACGCTGGAGCATTCTCTCTAGTTATCATTTTAAATTGAGTTCTTGTGACTGAAGTGCGTAGCCTATAGTAGTGTAAGCTAGCCGTGCGGCGGTGTAAGCAGCGAAATTAGGACCTTCTTGAGGGGCTAATTCCACGAGATCAAATCCAACAATCTTATGTCGTTCGGATATACCGCGTATCATGCTGAGTAGTTCGTGCCATCGTAATCCTCCCGGCTCAGGTGTCCCGACGGATGGCATCTCCGATGGGTCAAAAACATCTAAATCAATACTTATGTATACATTATCCGATAACCGAGATGTTATTGCTGTTACCCGTTCTTCTGGGGTCAGGCTATGAAAAGCGGGATATCCCTTAGGGTAGTTATCATCAAGTATCTTGCTATGGTTATTCCACATGAATGACGGGATCCTATGATCTGCAATAAAGTCCGCTTCTTCAGAACTTATACTTCTGATTCCTATTTGTACTAACTGATTCACTTGATCATAAATTCTTCTGGCAGCTGAGGCGTGCCCGTAAGTTGATCCCTGATACTCATTTCGGAAATCTGCGTGTGCATCAAAGTATAGAACTGATAGATCAGGGTAAAGGGAATGATGTGCTCGTACGGTTCCGATGGTGATAGAGTGATCTCCTCCTAGGGTAACTACCAATTTGCCCATAGAGGCATACTTGTTTGCTACATTTTCAATCTGTTGGATCATAGATTGTGGAGAATCTGTCCGTGGCTCTAGTTGTGGGTGGGTATGGATGCCGTATCCGGACATATCACGATTTATCTCCAGTATGTAGTCTTCCATATGACGGGATGCTTGAATTATTGCCAGAGGCCCATCGCGTGCTCCCGACTTGTACGAAGTCGTGCTATCGTATGCCACGGGGATTATGACGATCCTTGAGTTAGGCAGAGACGATTGTTCTTCTGATAGCCCAAGAAAAGAGAAGGGTAATACGTTGATTTCGTTGTTAGGTTCGCTTCGTTCCATGGGATTGGAATCCTTAACAAATCACCATAAATTGAGATAGTAGCGCGATGAGGCTTGTTAGCAAGAAAGTCGTTCTACCCCTGTCGGGGGATTCAGGTGTTCAAGTCCCCTGCTTACCGACCAAGATCGCACATTGGTTAGATTGAATCTTGTTTGCAGCTTATCCAGAGTACTCTGATCGTCGAATTCCTTGCAAGAGAATATGTCGATGTTCACGTACTGCCGATCTGGAAAAGTGTGAATACTAATGTGGCTTTCTGCGATTATGACAAATCCGGATACTCCCCAGTCTTCAGGAACCGCTCCTACGTAGTTATGTACCTGCGGTGAGGATATTTTGGTCATTCCTATTTGAGAGGGGAATTCATCAAGAAATTCCGCAATTAACTGTTGGTCAGCTAATAATTCAGGATCTGCTCCATAGCCGTCAATAAGCAGATGCATTCGGTCCTCCAGAGTTCACAGATATGAGATGGTCTCTTGGTGATTGCGGGATAGTCAAGTACTAGTCACTCTCAGGCACAAAAGAGTACCACTTATCTGCGTAAATCGCAACTTGAGAAAGGACAACCGATCGTGTCAGAGTCTCGGGTTTGGGGTTAGCTTAGGGGTCTTTTCCGCGGAGTTCCAGCGTTTCGTGGTAGCTCGTGAGGTGTAGACATGGCTTTGTCGATTATAACGAGAGATCGCTTTGGCGATAGATTAGGTAAATCGACCTCAATGGGCGGGGTGGATACAATTCCTCCAAGTCGTTGGATCCCTGTGAGCGCCCTTTGCAATTCATCTCTGATGTCTAGTTGTTTCATTGCGATGAAAATCCCTCCCTTGCGCACGAAGGGTAACGTTAGTTCTACAAGTACGTTCATCGGAGCCACTGCCCGAGCCACAACGATATCATAGGATTCCCGCATGGTACTGTGGGCAAGAGATTCGGCGCGGTCTGTGTATACGCTTGTATGGGTGAGCTCTAATGAGTCGATTACTTTCTGGAGGAAGATAGCCTTTTTGGAGCGAGATTCAATCATATCGACGCGGCTTTCAGGGTGAAAAATCTTTATTGGTATACCAGGAAATCCTGCGCCGCTTCCGACATCTAACACGCTTGGGTTCGAAACATCACTTTTCTCAAACGCCAGGAATACGCTCAAAGAATCGAGGAAGTGGCGCGTTGACGCAGTCTCCCAATCAGTCACGGATGTTAAATTAGTGACTTTGCTCGCCTCTTGTATGAGAGTAAAATGCTGAGTTAACGCAAACCGATGATTAGATGTGAGAGTTTTCCCCATAGCTGCAATGCCTTCCTCTAAGGATGTGAATGACAGGGAATGGTTCAGTTGGATCGACGTGCCTGAATTTTGCGGCGTGGATTTGTGCATTGTATTTGAGCCTCTGCGATGTGGTATACACTTCTCTCGTGGCGGCGGTGACATGCTATGCGATGGTATTTTCAGAATTTCGTTTATGCCTTTTGATTGTAGCATTTTGGGTTGCGTTGACATGCTTAAGTCTAGGCAATACAATCAGTCCACCCAAGAATTGTATCGCGAGGTGCTCAGTGCCTCGGTAGTGACAAGTAGTCGATGTTCTTGGTTCTGGCAGGCCTAGTGAGTAGACTGGGACACCAGCGTGAATATGGAGGAATCCCTTGGATTTAGCTGTCGCTCTCGATAAATACCTCACAGATCAAGTGGTACCTGATCAGGCTACTCAGGAGCTAAAACGGTTTATCAGGTCTCTGACTGAACAAGGAGAATCATCGCAGGATGTGACTTTACTTCAGGCTAAACAAATCACCGACTACGTCTCCAGGGCAACAGGAGCGACTGTCGATGGTGTTCGTAGATTGGAGCCAGTTCGCGAATTCCTTAAATATCTCTATGCTAGTGGGCAAACTAAGACAAATCTCGGGAAGTATGTTCGAGCAGCGTCCAAAAAGAAAATTCGATCTCAAACTCCGAGTCCGGTGATGTCTCAAGCACGGCAAGAGCAACATCGCCTGACGGAAGCAGGCATACGTGATCTAGAAGATCAACTTGCGAATCTCAAGGATGAATTGCCGAACGTCGTGAAAGAAATAGCTCGTGCTGCTGCCGACAAAGACGTAAGAGAGAATGCTCCCCTTGAAGCAGCTCGCGAACGTCAAGGACATATTCAGAGTCGCATCAGAGAGATTGAAAGTGTCTTGTCTTCTGCGTTGGCTATCTCTGATTCTGGAGGCGATGCTAAGGTAGTTGGTGTAGGAAGTACGGTATCTGTCAAAAATAAGAACGGAGCCAAGAAGGCGATTGATTACACTATTGTTTCACCTATTGAGGCGCGACCTAGTGTAGGTAAGTTGTCTATGGCTTCGCCGGTTGGCAAAGAACTATTAGGTAAGGAAGTTGGAGACGAAGTAGAGGTGCAAACGCCTCGTGGTGCAACTACATTCCTGGTAGTTGGGATACACTAAAGCGTGCTTAGGTAGCATGTAGGGATTGATTATTGTCGGCTAAATGGCGAGGGATGGTTTGGTTTTGAACTTGCCAAGGCAGTCTCAGAATATGTAGACTCACGTAAGCATAAGAGCTTGGTATTTTAGTTAGGCTAGTGGTACAATTCCGACCTAAAGATAAAAGTGAAGACAAAATTGAATTGAGTTGGCTAAAGTAATGTAGAGAAGGAGGTGCGAGGGTGAAGAACTTCGAGTATAGCGTAGCGCATACTGTCGACGAGGCTGTAAGTCTCTTGGCAGAAAAGGGAGATCAGGCTCGACCCATAGCGGGAGGCACTGATCTCGTGGTTCAACTTAGATCTGGTCGCCGCACACTGGAGAGAGTGGTTCAGATTAAAGATATACCTGAGCTGACTAGCATGTCGCTTGATCCGTCTATAGGCGTTACCATAGGTGCTGCGGCCGAGTGCTACAGGATATATGGTAAGGACCCAATCCTAGGTAATTTCATTAGCCAAGCGTACCCAGGGCTCATTGACGCAGCTTCGATGATAGGCAGTATTCAGATACAGGGTCGGGCTAGCGTTGGAGGCAATTTGGCAAATGCCGCTCCTAGCGGGGACGCTATATGTCCATTAATTGTATTAGGAGCAAAGGCTGTCGTAGCCGGTCCTAGTGGTAGGCGTGAAATTGCTGTTGAAGATTTTTGTACTGGACCTGGTAGGAGTGCATTGGAACCCGGTGAGTTGTTAGTATCGATGGTACTGCCAATGAACAAGCCACACTCGAGTTCACACTACCTACGCTTCATCCCACGCAATGAGATGGACATAGCGGTAGCGGGTTCGGGTGCCTCAGTCGTTTTGGACGAGGCAGGAGCGATTATTCAAGAAGCCAAGATTGCTATTGCGTCAGTAGGTCCAACGCCGATTTATTGTAAAGAAGCTGGGGATTCACTGGCAGGTAAGGAAGCATCCGAGGAAAATATCCAGCATGCCTCTGAATTGGCCATGGCTGCAGCCACCCCGATAACAGATATGAGGGGAACTGTAGAGCAGAGGCGTCACTTAGTTGGCGTGCTAACTAGAAGAGCACTAAATGGAGCGATACAGCGAGCGAAGGAGGCATAGATGACTACGAATAAATTACAAGTCAGTGTCAATGTGAATGGCGAGCAACAGGATTTTCTGTGCGAGCCGAGGCAGACATTGCATGAAGTACTTCGTGATGTCATAGGTATGACAGGCACGAAGGAGGGCTGTGCAGACGGGAACTGCGGTGCTTGCACTGTCAAACTTGATGGTAGGATCGTTGACTCCTGCCTAGTTCTGGGTCCAGAAGTCAATGGATCAACGGTAGAAACCATCGAAGGAGTTGCCTCTCCCGATGGTTTGCATGCTATTCAAGAGGCCTTTTTGGAAGAAGCGGCTCTGCAGTGTGGAATATGTACACCTGGATTCATTGTCGCCGCTAAGGCACTACTAGAGAATGAGCCAGAACCTGACGAGGCGCGGATTAGGCATTGGCTTGCTGGTAACCTGTGTCGATGCACAGGCTATGACAAAATCATCCGAGCTGTACTTTCCGCATCCCAGAAGCTCAAGGAGGGTAAATAATAATGGCAACAACCGATTATAGAGTCATAGGAACACGACCTATTCGCCACGATGGTACTGACAAAGTCACTGGTCGGGCGAAATATGGAGGGGACACCGCAGCATCCGATTTGCTGTATGCGAAGATACTTCGAAGTCCACATGCACATGCCAAGATTCTGTCGATAGATACTTCTAAGGCCGCAGCTCATCCTGGAGTTAGGGGTGTTATAACAGGTAAGGATTTGCCTGAGCTCGGGGCTGGAACGATAGAGGTAGGAGAAACTCCTTCAGTGAACGCTATGCAGATGTCCACTAATGTGATGGCTCGTGATAAAGCACTGTACAAGGGTCACGCAATAGCGGCAGTTGTCGCCACATCCGTTCACATTGCTGAAGAAGCCTTGGCTGAAATAGAAGTTCAATACGAAGTATTACCGCATGTGATGGACGTACGGGAGTCAATGGCAGATGGAGCTCCTACAATCCTCGAACAGCAAACTACCACAAGTTTGGGGAAGGATACTGGCAAGAAGAGCAACATCGCTACACATACCGTATTTGAGATTGGTGATACCAGCAAAGGTTTCGCTGATGCCGATTTGGTCTTTGAGCGAGAATTCACAACATCCCCTACGCATCAGGGCTATATTGAGCCTCAAAGTGCCATGGTGTTGTGGAACACAGACGATGATATAACCATATGGACTAGCAATCAGGGTCCGTTTGGTGTGCGTACGAATACCGCATTGCTATTGGATGTGCCACTCTCAAGCGTTAAGGTTATACCTATGGAGATTGGTGGGGGTTTCGGAGGCAAGATACCAGTGTATCTGGAGCCACTTGCAGCTCTCCTTTCCAAGCAGTCGGGACATCCAGTGAAAATGACACTTACTCGCACAGAGGTGCTTGAGGCTACAGGACCAACTCCAGGGTCATATATGAAAGCTAAGATAGGAGTGAAGAACGACGGAACAATCGTTGCTGGTGAAGCTTACCTAGCTTTCGCTGCAGGCGCTTTCCCTGGGTCTGCAGTAGGTGCAGGCGCCATGTGTATGTTCACTCCCTACGAAATAGAAAATATACATATTGATGCTTATGACGTATTGGTCAATAAGCCTAAAGTATCGGCATATCGTGCCCCTGGTGCACCTCAAGGAGCTTATGCTGTTGAGTCCCTAATTGATGAGATTTGTGCATCGCTTAATATGGACCCAGTTGAATTTCGGATGAAGAATGCTGCGAAGCAAGGAACTCGACAGGTGACTGGTGTTCCATTGGGGAATGTTGGTAACGTGGAGATGCTAGAGGCAGTAAAGAACAGCGATCACTACAATGCCCCACTCGGCGGACCTAACAGAGGTCGCGGGGTTGCTAGTGGATTCTGGTTCAATGCTGGTATGCAATCGTCAGCTACTCTTCAGGTCAATCCCGATGGTACGGTTGGTCAGGTTACAGGTTCCGTTGACATAGGAGGAACTCGGGCCGCTACTGCCATGCAGGCAGCTGAAGTTCTCGGACTTGATGCTCACGACGTGAAGCCAGTTGTGGCAGACACAAACTCCATTGGCTACACAGCAGTTACAGGAGGAAGCCGTACAGCTTTTGCGACTGGATGGGCTACTTACGAAGCAGCAAATGACATCGTCAGGCAAATGAAGGAAAGAGCTGCTAAGTTGTGGGAGACAGACGCGTCGGATGTTGAGTTTGACGAAGGTAAGTTTACTCGCGCTTCCAATCCTGAGCAGGAGTTCACTTTCAAGGCATTGGCAGGGCGATTGATGGAGACCGGTGGTCCAGTTGTCGGTAAGGCCGAGGTAACACCCCCTGGAGTGGGTGCTGGTTTCGGGCACCACATTGTTGATGTGGAAGTGGACCCGGAGACAGGCAAAACGGATGTTGTGAGGTACACGGCTTTCCAGGATGTTGGGAAGGCGATTCATCCAAGCTACGTAGAAGGTCAGATTCAGGGAGGCGCAGTGCAAGGGATCGGTTGGGCACTCAATGAGGAATACTATTACAACGACTCTGGAGTAATGGCTAACTCGAGTTTCCTAGACTATCGTATGCCGACCAGCTTGGATCTACCTATGATTGATACCGTGTTGGTTGAGGTGCCGAATCCAGGGCATCCATATGGTGCACGAGGAGTTGGGGAGGTTCCCTTGGTTCCGGGATTGGCTGCGATTTCAAACGCGGTGAATAATGCAATTGGAACCAGGCTAAGCCAACTACCGATGAAGCCAGGCAATATTCTTGAGGCTCTCGGTGAAATTGAGGGCTAAAGGTTATATTTGTAATGGCAACGGTTTATATACCGCCGACTATGAGGGACACAGCAGACGGAAACGATAAGGTAGTCCTTCAGGCAGGCACCGTTGGACAGCTTATAACAGAGTTGGACCGGGTGTACCCTGGAATGGCAGATCGAATCTGCCAAGATGGTAGAATCAGGAGTGAGATAGCAGTCGCCGTAGACGGTGAAATAACCGACATCGGTATGCTCGCCACGGTGCAAGAGAGCAGCGAGGTACACTTCCTGCCAGCGATAGAGGGTGGAAGCGGTTTATAGGCTGAACCATGAGGTAAATAGAGTTGAGTTTTAGGGGAGAGACTCGTTTAGGGGTCTCTCCCCTAAATTCGTGCTAATAATCCCTGTGACTTTGGTTTGCGGGTCGTGGGGCTGCCATGTATAGTGGGATTTGATGCAGATGCTAAAGCCACCTGAGATACTGCATTTTGGGGGAGAGCGTTATTGCGTTGATCTAAATTGGTTTCTGAGGAGATTGACCATGCCTGAAAGTACACCGTATAAATTATCCAGAGCTGTATTGCCTCTGAATTATGATCTAGTGCTGCAACCTGACTTGGAGAAATTTACATTCTCTGGACATGAAACCCTGGAATTGGAAGTGGTAGAAGCTACCAATGAAATCGTCTTGAATGCGATAGACCTGGATATCGAGTTTCAGCGACTTACTACGAGTGATAACGTCGTCGCAGCCCCCCCGACAGTAACGGTGGATGAGGAACTTGAGCGCATATCTTTCCTCTTTGAAGAGGAGTTATCCCCGGGGAAAGTAGTTATGGATCTGGCTTTTGAAGGAACCCTGAATGATCAACTTCGGGGATTCTATCGAAGCCAGTATGTTGATGATGACGGCAACGAGAGGTACCTTGCCTCAACTCAGTTCGAGGCTACTGACGCAAGACGTGCGTTTCCCTGTTGGGATGAGCCGGCTTTTAAGGCTACATTTGATGTGACCTTGATCGTGCCGGATGGATTAGCTGCGATCTCGAATACAGCTGTTATCAGTGAGACGAGTGCGTCTGCCGGATTGCGAACTGTGAAATTCGAAAGATCGCCCAAAATGTCAACGTACCTTGTTGCATTTATTGTTGGTGATATGGTTTCTGTAGAAGAGCAGACCCCGAGCGGAACCCTCATGAGGGTGTGGGCGACTCGAGGACGTGAGGAGCAGGGTAGGTACGCGTTAGATAATGCGGTTCGTTTGTTGAGTTATTTTAATGGATATTTTGGCATACCGTTTCCTCTGTCCAAGTTGGATCATATAGCGATACCAGATTTCGCTGCAGGTGCGATGGAGAATTGGGGTGCGATTACTTATAGGGAGACGGCACTCCTGTATGACCCGGAAAATTCAGCAGCTGCCGCACGACAACGTATAGTGGAAGTAATAGCTCATGAGATGGCTCATATGTGGTTCGGGGATCTCGTTACGATGGCTTGGTGGGACGACTTATGGCTAAACGAGAGCTTTGCTTCCTGGATGGGAGATAAAGCGGTTGACAATCTGTATCCGGAATGGGATATGTGGACTCAGTTTGTAAGTGCTGACACCAATAGTGGTCTTAGCCTGGACGGACTTAGGAATTCTCACCCAATAGAGGCAAATGTCGGGAATCCCTCTGAGATTCGAGAGTTGTTTGATGCTATTAGTTATAGCAAGGGTGGAGCTACTTTACGGATGCTGGAGCAGTTTCTTGGCCCGGACACTTTCCAAAAAGGATTACAGGCCTATCTGTCTGAACATCAGTATGCGAACGCGCAAACAAGAGATTTATGGAGGGCGTTATCGCAGGCTTCAGGGCATCCGGTGGAAGATATGATGGATAGTTGGGTGAAGCAGACTGGGCACCCCTTGTTAACGCTCGATTCTTCTCAGAATATTACAAACACGATAACGGTGGCGCAAGAAAGATTCTTGTACGATCACCTGCTTACAGAGGAGAGTGACAATAACTCTTTATGGCAAATACCGGTCAGAGTTGCCAGCGCTGCGGCAGCAACTCCTCAAGTGCATCTCATGGATGGGCAGAATGCTTCCATCTCACTCAATAGCGCCATAGGGAATGCCGATGATCAGTGGCTCGTTGTGAACGCTGGGAGAACCGGGTTTTACAGATCCCGTTACTCCGGGGATGCTTTTAATCGAATAGTTGCGGCTATAGCGAGGCAGGCCCTGCCGGCAGTTGATCGTCTTGGCATACAAGACGATACCTATGCTTTGATGAGGGCAGGCTTTGGTCCTGCAACTGACTTTCTAGAGTTAGCAGCGGCCTACAAAGGGGAGGATGACGCGTCTGTTTGGACAGATTTGGCCATGAATCTGAAGGGATTTGAGGCGCTTCTTTATGATCAACCTTATCTAGGTGCATTTCGCGAGTTTGCCTTATCCATTTTCAGTGGCATTGCTTCGCGTGTCGGATGGGATGCTTCTCCCGATGAAGGACACCGAGATGCTCTTCTAAGAGCTACTGTTCTTGGGCAGGCTGGAGGCTATGGAGATCAGGCGACATTGCAGACGGCGCGTGATCGTTTCAAGGCGTTTTTGTCAACGAAAGAGCCGATAAACCCTGATATCCGTGGGGTTGTATACGGGCTGGTCGCGCTTACTGGAGATAACGAGGCGTATGAGAACTTGTGGGGTCTGGAGCGAGAAGCTACGTTGCAAGAGGAGAAGATGCGGCTCCTGGGGGCCTTGGCTAGATTCCAAACTCGTGACTTGCTCAGCGAAACGTTGAATAGAGCCATGGGATCTGATGTGAGAGCTCAGGATGCTCCTCTGGTAGTTGTAGCTGTGGCGTCTGCAAATCCCGATGGTCGGGACCTTGCGTGGAATTTCTTGCGCGAAAACTGGAAGGAATTTGATAGACGGTACGGGAGAGGCGGGTTCGCAATAGCACGCTTGGTCGGTATCGCTGGTGGTTTCGCGAGTGCAGAAAGAGCGAATGAAGTGACAGCGTTTTTTGAGAATAATCCTGCACCATCAGCTGCAAGGGCAATTGATCAGGCTGTAGAGCGTATTCATCTTAATACGCGATGGATAGAAAGAAATGCTGAATCTTTGGAAAAATGGTTTGCTTAACTTGGTACTTAAGAATCTATGGAGCAGAGGCGTATCGCTTCTGGTAAAATACTAATAACCGTCGGGGTGTGGCGCAGCCCGGAAGCGCACCTGCATGGGGTGCAGGGGGTCGTTGGTTCAAATCCAATCACCCCGACCAATTTCAAGGTACTGTAAAGCTCTTCAGTCATCGTGAAGAGCTTTATAAGCTTGCTCGCACACAGGTGCAACGAACTGGAGATTAATTCACATCATGTAGGAAATAGCTTGATGGTATGGTATCTCTGCTGTAAGATTGACCGGTGGCGTTGATGCTAACACAATGAGTGGTACCCAAGATGAACGATGGAGGTAGGAGAGAATGGCTAAACCAATAGAAGTAGACGGCGCAACATTTCAATCTCAGGTTCTGGAATCGGACATACCTGTCCTGGTAGATTTCTGGGCTGAGTGGTGCGGTCCATGTAAGATGATTGCACCCGTTGTAGAAGAGCTTGCTGAGGAATACGATGGGCGTGTGAAATTTGCTAAAGTAGACGTCGATAATGCTGGAGCTCTTGCCCAACAATTTAGCGTGATGGCTATCCCGACACTGTTGATCTTCAAAAATGGTGCACCTGCTGACCAGGTGGTCGGTGCTGTCCCAAAGGCTGAACTTAAGAAGCGACTTGATAGTTCAATAGCCTGATAATAGCAGACTGTTAACGTGGGTCGCGGCGACACCGCCACGACCCATACTTAGGGAGTAGATGGGCCCCGGTGGGTTCTGCGGACTTCAAATCCGTTGCTCTCTCACTCGCGTGAGGGAGGGTGGGTTCGACTCCCTCCTACTCCCGCCATGTGAATAGTTATCTTAGGTCCAAGATGACTATAGCTATGCTGAGTGCGCGATTATGCGATGTGGAATGCTTTCCCGAGTTCATAGAGTTCTGGTGTCGGAGTGCGTGGTCCTAAAATCTTCACGATTTCGGTATATATTACGCATAGTATCTTCATCCTGTGTTGTTAGTCTTATATAAGAATTCCGAATAAGGGAAAAATATATTGGAGTGATTATTGGGACGAATGGGTAGGAACTTCAAATTGGCTCTCATAACGAAGGCTCTGCGTTTTTCCCTTCTTAGTATTATAGCGGTGCTTTGTGTTGCAGCGAGTATGCAGGTTTCTGACTTCGAAACCCGGGCACCAGTGGCGCATGCGTCATTCAGTTATGACTATCTGGATGTGGCGAATGTGCTTGTAAATACCGATTCTAGTCAACTTCCACAAAACGAGACCATTATCGCTCTGCATCCGACTAATCCGGATATTATGGCATTGGGAGCAAATGACTATCGCCATGGAGCCTCACGCGCTGCTGTCTATTGGAGTCTGGATCGAGGCGCTAACTGGCAGAGTCAGGTCATTCCAGGATACCCTGCCTCAGTTTATCCAAAAGGAGACCCAGCACTTGCATACAGTTCTGAGGGTGAGCTCTATTTCGCATCAGTAGCTCGTCCACTCGATGCGAACGTGGATAGTTGTCAATCGGAAGCTGGTGTCTACGCCTCTCGGTCAGTGGACAACGGTGTAACATGGGGCCCGCCTGTACAGGTTGCAGCGAATGCCGGACCAGCTCCGTATTCTTACGTGGCAGACAAAGAGTTTATTGCGGTGGATAACAGTGGTGGGACTTACGATGGACGTGTGTACGTGAGTTATACCCAGTTTATATATGAGGGCGGATGTAAAGACACCTATGTAGCATCTCCTATTCTTGTAGCGAGCCTTTCTCCTGATGCATCAACCGTGCTACAGACAGTTCGTATTGGAGGAGATTCGGATACCTATAGTCATGGATCTATTCCAGTAGTTGATAATCAGGGCAATCTCTACGTTTCCTATCAGACAACTGACGATGCCTGCCCGATCACATCAACGCAACTGAATGCTTCGGCATTGCCAGTATTTCAGCAACAGGCTATCCATATCGTGAAGTCTTCTGATGGTGGAGCGACGTTTGGTAATCCGGTGCGGGTTGCATGTCAGTTTGCACTTCCACGGGAGCAGGGGCAGTGGTCCAGGCTCATTTCCACGGAATTTCGTGTTAACGGATTTCCTTCCATGGCGGTAAATCCCGTCAGTGGTCATATTTATTTGACATGGGCTGAGTGGACCGCGAATGAAGCAAGCAATGTGTACGTGAGCGCATCTCAAGACGGAGGTATGACTTGGAGCACTCCTGTTCGCGCCAATGATGATACCCCTGGGTTACTCCGTGATCAGTTTTTCCCGTGGATCAGTGTTGCCCCTGATGGCAGCCGGGTCGACGTCGTGTTCAACGATCGGCGAGACGATCCGAACAATATTAAGTACCACACATATCTTGCCTCTTCCTATGATGGCGCTCAGTCTTTTAGTGCGAATCTTAGATTGAGTACCGTGGAATCAGATCCGGCAAACGATGGATTCGGAGGGCTGTTTATTGGCGACTATATTGGCGTCGCTTCAGAGAATGGGTATGTTCATGCTACTTGGACGGATACGCGCAACGGCAATGCTGATGCCTATTATGCTCGTGCGATACCGAGTCCCAATGCAGGACCAGCACCGTTAACGTATGGGATAACGTGGGGATCATCGACACTTGGGTCGAGTTTGGGAACTGGAGAGACAGCTCCTGTCCAGGTGACGCTGACGAACAGTGGATCGAAGA
>Ga0310344_10000541_pt1 | contig 29770 bp, 30 predicted proteins | sample HC15DNA20200_MG_FD_203801 | JGI IMG/M metagenome (GOLD analysis project Ga0310344, IMG submission 203801) | Marine microbial communities from station ALOHA, North Pacific Subtropical Gyre - HC15-DNA-20-200_MG | ecosystem: Environmental > Aquatic > Marine > Oceanic | place: Pacific Ocean: North...
CGCTCGTCTTCTACTATCCACTCCAGATCTTCTGCTATTAGACGAACCGACCAACCATTTGGACGTCGATTCAATCGCTTGGCTCGAACAACAGTTAGCAACATGGACGAAAGGATTGTTATTTGTCAGTCACGATCGCGATTTCATCGATACCGTGGCCAATCGGGTTGCAGAACTATCCAACAATCGAATCACTGAATACGTCGGAGGCTTTGCCGAGTTTGTTATTGCCCGCAATGAACGAATCGAAACCGACCGGGCTGCTGCTACTCAACAAGCACGACGTATTGCAGAGACAGAGCGTTTCATCAATAGATTCCGCTACAAGGCGACAAAGGCTCGACAAGTGCAAAGTCGAATCAAGGCCCTTGAGCGAATAGACCGTGTCGTTGTAGAAGAGGCTGGGGACCCCGTAACCCGTTTCTCTTTCCCAAAGCCCCATAGATCTTCGCGATTAGTAATCGAGTTCGACCATGTCACCGCGGGATACGACGGGAAGATAGTTTTTTCAGATGTCTCGTTTGCCATAGAGCGCGGTCGTACAGTGGCCTTTATAGGGCCAAATGGTGCCGGGAAAACCACCTTGGTCAAGCTCATGACCGGCTTCCTAGATCCGATTTCCGGTCTGGTCGCCACTGGCACCAACGTGGACTTAGCGAATTTCAACCAACTCCAATCAGAAGTTCTTGACCCCCGGCGTACTGTCCTAGAGGAAGCCCGGACAGTCCCACGAATCGAAGAAGAAAATCGTAATCTGCGTTCCTTCTTAGCATCATTTGGTTTCCGCGAAGACACCGTCGACCGAAGGGTCGGTGACCTTTCAGGTGGAGAACAGACTCGCTTAGCTCTCGCCAAGACGCTTGCAGTACCTGTAAACCTCTTGATCCTCGATGAGCCCACCAATCATCTTGATATTGCGAGCCGAGATATCCTTGAGGATGCTCTTCACGCCTACCCAGGTACTGTCGCGCTCATAACCCACGATCGGCATTTGATCCGATCTGTGGCTGATGCATTAGTTGACGTCCGTGATGGCCAGGCCATATTCCATGAAGGCGTCCCCGAACACATCCTTTACCCGGCTCAGCGAACGAACAAACAGCGAGATCAGACACAACCTAATAAGACAAATAATCAATCGAATCCGCACGATCCGAAAGCCACACTGCGAAAGCGCCTCAAATTAGCCGAACAGGCCTGGGAAATCGCTGAAGCTGAGGTGATCACTACCCAACAAACTCTTGCTGATCCGGATCTCTATAGTAATAGAGATGCTGTTGATGCCGCCGTTTCTGAACACCATTCTGCAAAAGATCGCGCCGCCCAGATGATGGCTGAGTGGGAATCGCTGCATATACGTCTCGGTGAGTGAACAAAAGATTTAACCCAGATGCACCAGCCGTTAAGGTGACAGTTAGAAACTGCGGGTACCTTCGTAATTATGAGAATCCTGGTCACAAACGACGATGGCATTGACTCGCCTGGACTACACATACTCGCCAAAGCAATGAAATCGCACGGTGATGTGACGGTCGTGGCACCAGACCGAGAGTTCTCAGGTTCTGGGGCTTCTCTCGGCGCTATCCACTCCAGTCGACCAGAAGTTAAAAAAACTAAGGTTGCGGGTATTGAACAATCTTGGGCAGTGAGCGGACCTCCCGCTCTTTGTGTCCTTTACTGCAGACTAGGGGTTTTCGGAGACCCATTCGATCTTGTCGTATCTGGCATCAATCCGGGTTGCAACGTAGGACACTCGATCTACCATTCTGGAACTGTCGGAGCCGTCCTCACAGCCCGGGTCGGTAATATCCACGGAGTAGCCGTCAGTCAAGCAGCACCTGGTTGGGATCTCGAAAGTCAAGGCGACGAGAAAGGATTTGATGGCCAATGTTGGGACTCTGCAGCAGAAATCACTTCAATTGTGGTTTCTGAATTACTCAGTGATCTAAACCAAAAGGTGGTTGCGATCAACCTGAATGTCCCAAATCTTCCGGTCGAGTTGATGCAAGGTTGGAAAGAAACGAGCCTCGGTACCGATCCCTTGCGAAGACTTAGCGGAGCAACACTTGAACCCAAACCCGAAGACGAGGGCAGCTATCAAGTCGACATAAACTGGGGTGAGGTTGGGCCCTTGGATCCTGCCACTGACGGCGGTGCTGTTATGCAAGGTTGGGTAAGCGCTACATGGCTCGGCCATCTCACCGACATATCCAGTCCCCAGAAAAACACTGTGAGCAAGGCACTCGACCATTGTTTTAATCAATAGATCATCTGTCGAATGTCAAACTGCAGAATGCTTGACAAGCACTGGTAGATACTTCTTGGAAAAAGCAATGAACAGATCAAGACATGCCGACATGGAAAGTACTGATTTAGTTTGGTACGTCGCCTATGGATCCAACCTTTTAGCAGAACGGATGATGGCATACATTAAGGGCGGCGGCCACAACCAACCGTGGGGCCACCACGTTGGTGCGACAAACCCACGACCTCCCCGCGACAATCAACAGGTCGTCGTCCCATACCCAGTTTTTTTTGGTGGATATTCAGAACGTTGGGGTGGCGGCTGCTGTTTCTGTCCATTAGAGAAACCAAAAAAAACAGCACTGCCTGTAGCTGGCCGCGCATGGCTATTAGCAAGAGAACAACTCGAAGATTTAGTCGCCCAAGAAAACGGTCATCCTCCCGGGACTGTCAAGCTCCCTACCCAACTACCGAAGGAACGAACGGCAGACCATGTTGTTACCGGTTCGATCGACCTGCTAATCGGAATGACTCCAATCCGCGATTATCCGACGGTGACCTTAGGGTCCAGTAAGCCGCCGCCACCCGGACCACCCAGCCTCACTTACAGAGAAGTGCTCTTGAGGGGCATGCAAGAAATGGGACTTTCATCAAAAAAGGCTGAAAAACAACTAAATGATTTAGACCGCCGCTAGGTGCAATTTGTCATACCGTAACAATTCCGCCATTAGGAGAGATCCACTGCCCGGTAAGAAAGGAACTCTCTTCACATGCCAAAAATAGTGCTGTTGCTGCGATCTCATCAGCGGTTCCCTTTCGCCCAAGAGGAGTCATCATTATCATCGGTGCCAGCAAATCTTCATCGATCTGAGCAGTCATCGGAGTATCAATTACGCCTGGCGCTATTGCATTAATCCGGATCCCGAGTGTGCCCAACTCTCGACAAGCCGCCCGAGTAAAACCCAAAATGGCCCCCTTTGCTGCGCTGTAATGCACCGCTCCCCAGCCAGCCAGCCCCGCAATGCTCGACATATTAATGACAGAGCCACCGTTACCCATAAGACCTATAGCACCTTGAGTGCACAAAAAGGTCCCACCCACATGAATAGAAAGCATTTGTGTGAACGCCCCGTAAGACATCAAACTAATCTGAGGGCCATCCCCCGCCCGCATTTCGTCGAATCCGTCACCAGGCAAATGGCCAACGCCTGCATTATTTACCTGCACATCTATTCGCCCAAACTTTTCGGCGATCAAGGCAAATAGAGTGGACACTGCATCCGGATCGGCTACGTCACCGCCAACTACTAAATGAGCTCCGTCTGGTAAAAGTTCGATGGTCTCAGAAGCAGTCTCCACGCTTACATCCTGAGCCACTACGGTCGCACCCTCCAATGCGAAACGTTGTGCAATGGAACGGCCCAACCCAGATCCAGCCCCTGTAATACAAGCAACCTTTCCTTCAAGTCGTCTGGGCATACGTTCCTGGCCTAGTTATCAACCTGGGTGACAGGGGAAACGAGCAATCGAGTACCGCAAGACCAGATGGGGAACAGGTCTGTACAGACATAGGCCGTCAAACTTCAAATTCGGCGGTAAAGACACCGCAGCTATGGCGTAAAAAGGCACAGAATGAGTGTACGGCAGGTGCAAGCTGCGACACGCAAAAACAAGACTATAAACTTACGATCCAGAGATAGTTTGAACTCTTACCTAGGAATCTGCCTTTGAACGTCGTCATAATCCATCAAAGCCGCACAGGCAACACTCGCCGCGCCGCTGAACTGATCGGCGGAACTATAAAACTCAGCGGGGCAACCGTGACGGTTAGACCAATCAGCAATCTTGATTTTAAAGAGCTAGCAGAGGCCGACCTGATATTCGTCGGCACCTGGGTCGACGGTTTGATTCTTTTGGGACACCGCCCGGGTGATCGCAGTAAGTTGCGAACTCTCCCCATGCTGTGGGATAAGACTGTCGCCGCATTCATGACTCATGCCGTCAATCCGGGAAACGCCCCTAAGAAGCTAGCAAAGCTTCTAACAGCTCACGGAGCCAACGTCATTGCCGCCAGTTCACTGAACCGCCGTCGGCTTAACAGCGAAGCTCCCGCGTTTGCCAAAACAACAATGGAATCTGTAGTCATCTGAGTTTTAGTCAATAGAACGCTCTGACGACGTAGAGCGCAAAAAATCTACCGAAAACACCGCAAGCGCGACCCAAATCGCCGTGAACCCAACTAGCCGAGCTCTGTCAAATGATTCGCTATAGACCGCTACTCCGAGAATGAAGCTTATGGTTGGGGCCAAATATTGCGTAAGACCAACAACGGCCAGAGGCACGCGGCGGGCCGCTGCTCCAAAAAGTAATAGTGGCACAGCAGTAAATGCACCCCCGGCTATCAAGATGAAACTATCTCGCGGAACACCTACGCCTATCGATCCGTAACCAGAAGCTGCACGGATTACAAGAAACAGGACAGCAGGAAAGAAAAGGACGGACATTTCCAAACTGAGTCCCTCAAAAGCTGGCAGGTCCAACTTTTTCTTGATCAGCCCATAGAACCCGAATGTGAAGGCCAGGACTAGAGCGATCCAAGGCAAGGTACCAGACTGGACCGTCAGCCAAACAACTCCCATCGTGGCTAGCAGCACAGCCAATCTCTGAGCCGAACGTAAAGATTCACCCAGAAAAATCACACCAAGAACAACACTGACAAGTGGATTCATGAAATACCCAAGGCTTCCTTCAACTACGCGGTCTGAAGTAACCGCCCAAATCCACAACAGCCAGTTCGATGCAAGAAGAACGGCCGCAACAAAGGCTGACAAAAGAACACGTGGTTCCTCTACCAAGCCAAAAACCACTGGAAGGGAACGACGAAGTACAACAATCAGAAAAACACAAACAAACGTCCAGACAAGTCGATGGCCAAATATGTCAACAGCTGGTACATGCTCAACCGACTTCCATACGACTGGGGAGAATCCCCACAAGGTGTAGGCACCTATCGCAAAAAGAAACCCGTGCCGCACAACTGTAGTTTCTCGGCCAAACAAAGAATCTGCGACCACAATCCATAACAAAATCTCCGAATGTGTAAAGTCTCTGACTGATAGATACAGGCTTCAAACCAGCGCATAGGATCACGACTGTGCCTTTCGATTTACCCAGCAAATATTTGTCATGCTCACGCCTGAATATCAGTTAATGAACTTCTTATCCAACGCTCCTGTCGGAGACCGTGGAAAAGTGCAAGATTGCTCAATCCATAACCGTCCGAAGACTGGCAAGAACGACAGATCGGATCAGCGGTCCTAGTGTTGCGTCTCGGATTGCTTCGCTGTGACGAAGTCAGCGACCAACGTCTCAAACGCTTTGGTGGCTACCAGAGACTGTTTAAAGATTTACTCCAAACGACTTCACGGGAAATATGTTTAACGGACTACGACGTCGCCGCCAACGTGTTACCAAGTTCATCCGAAGAGCAGGACGGCTGGATCATTTCGGGAGCTGTATCAGCTGCCTATGACAGGGACCCATGGATTGATGCACTCCTAAATATTATTCGGGATCTGCACATCACTAAGGCTCGTATGATCGGGATCTGCTTTGGTCACCAAGCCATAGCTCAAGCCCTAGGGGGGCAAGTACACCACTCTGGATTTTGGGGCATCGGCGTACGAAGAGCCAAAGTAATTAATCCCTCGGTAGCGATGGAGCCAGTCCGCCGCGGGTTCGGAATCGCGTACTGCCACCAGGATCAGGTCACATCTCTACCACCCGAAGCTCGTCTGACCTCATCGACTGCACACTGCAGAGTCGCGTCCTTCGCCATTCAAGATCATATTGTCGGTATACAAGGCCACCCTGAGTTTCACGCCGACTTCGCTCGGGATCTGTATTCTAGTCGCCTTGCCGACGTCGGCCACAAAGCCGTAGCCGAGGCCATTTCAACACTTGAGAAAGACACTGACCAAGCCGCTGTTGCTGAATGGATGCTCAGGACCCTTGCAGATAAACCTCTGCCCTCATAGGCCTCGGCGCCGGACGAGTAACAACCATCGCTAGTGCCCCTATCACAATGGCGATGCCGGAAACCTCAAGGGTCCCAATTTCCTCATCGAGTAGCCACCAAGCATAAAGCGGCCCAAGGACCGGAGAGAGAAGACTTATCAAGCCCATGATTGTTAGTGGAACATAAGCCAGGGCGTAATTGTTGAGCAAATGGCCTATCCCCGGGATAAGCGCCATAGCAATAACTGGCCACCAATCTGCGCCCACAGGGGGTCTAAATCCATGCCCGAAAACCAGCGCTGCAACTACCGCAACGGGAAGGGCGAAAATAGTTAATCCGACCTGATATGTAATGGAGTCAAGAGACTCTCGTACGCGTTTACTGACAATAACGAAAGCCGCACCTGACAATGCCGCAATCAATCCGAGCATGTCCCCTTCTAGGGTCGCCACGCCACTGGGATCGCCACTCTGGACAACTACTAACGCTCCAGCTAAGGCAACTACTGACCACAAATAAAGAGAACGTGAAGGACGTTCTCCAAACAACTGGCGGGCCGCAAATAGCAGGACTACTGGTTGCAAGGCTGCAAGTACGACGACGTGTGTGACACTCGTCCGGCGGATCGCTAGCACAAAAAAGACCATGCTGATGCCAAGAAAAAAACCACCCAACCAACATTTCCGCAAATTTGACATAGTCAGACGGCGGCCTCCTGCGAATAACAACACGAAATACACAAGTAGGCCCACTGAAAAGCGCCAGAAAACAAACCGGAACTCTAATAAGTTCGAGACCTTCACGAGAATTCCCCCAAAAACCATAAAGGCCACCGATAGAACAGCAACTAGGCGTGGAGCAATAGAACTGTCCTGCACAGTGAATAACCCTATGGGTGAGACTGTCCCGTGCCGCCCAAACCTCAAAGGACAATTGGGTTAGTCTTGAACTTTTGCTTCATCAAGAGAGATTTGGAGCTTACTAACAAGCTCTGCCGTCCAATCAGCTAGAGCACTTCGTGAACACCCAAACTCGGGTGGCTCGATTGCAGGGCCTACAACGATCCGAATCTGGCGACGCCTTGGAAATCGAGCACCAGGTGGCATAGCCTCTCCACTTCCTGTTATCCCGACCGGAACAACACTTGCTCGAGATTTAGCAGCAAGCCAAGCAGTACCGTCAAACAATTTCTCTACATATGCTCCTTCGCCACGCGTGCCTTCCGGAAACACCAAAAGAAGATTTTCTTCTTGAAGCAACTCACGAGCAATTCGCATGGAGCCCCGATCGACCACCTCCCTATTTACTGGAAAAGCCCCGAGCGAAGCGAGAAACCAAGCGAGAGGTCTCACTTTGAAAAGACTGACCTTGGCCAAAGCGCGTATGCGACGTTGAGTCAGGGGAGAAAGTAAAAACGAATCTAGATTAGACCGATGCACAGGTGCCAAAATGACAGGGCCATAAGCTGGAATGTTCTCCCGGCCAGTAGTCCTAACGCGTAAGTACGGCCACAATAGAAACCGCGTTGAAAAACGAACTAGCGAATACACCAACCCGGCCGTCCAAGCTTCGTTGGTCCTGTGAGCGCGTCGCTGGATATCAGCCGACATACTTGACAAGCCCAACTACAGATGAAGGCTAACGGCGCCCAATGCGGGCACTCAGAAGATCTCTCAGACTCACAATTCCAACAAGTTCCCCATCCTCAAGGATCGGTAGATGCCGAAAACCATGAGAAAGCATTAGATCCGCCGCCTCTTCAGTCTCCAAGTCGGCTCCCGTAGTTACTGGGTCTTGAGTCATCCACAACCCTATAGAGGCTCTTGAAAGGTCTAGTTCATAAGCCGCTGCACGCAACACATCCCGCTCAGTCAAAATACCCAACAACATTTTTCCTTGTGTCACCAATACAGATCCGAACCCACCCTGAACCATCAAGCTGGCCGCATCACTAATATTAGATTCGTGTTCCACACAAACAACCTCGGAGGACATTACCTCCCGTACTAACGTCACTAGCCGACACCTCCGATCTCATCTAACTCAGGATCTTTCTGTTGAGCAGCTGGTTCCGCAAGATCTCGATTCAACATTCGCCACAATGTGCCAGCCCAAACGCTTGCATGTGGCCACTCTCGCCAAAATGCCTGGAGCACTATTGGATCAAGTTCCTCAGATGCCTGAGCGGGGGTACGATCCTTCGCTAGCAACTCAAGAGATCCGACCACATCCAGAAGCCGTTCTGACGCTTCTGCAGATTCGCTCACGTTAGTCTCCTCTCTCGCCACTATATTCTCCCGCGCAGCGGCCATTACGGCAAGGAAAAAAACAAACATCTAGCTTCGTTAAAATACCGAGATTAGTCACTTGGATAGCTAACAACCCCCTCAGCTAATCCATTAAACTAGCCGCTATTAACCATCACTCTTGTTGAGAAATCGACTACACAACAGACAATAGGCGAATCAATCTAAGATTTGCTGCCGCCCACCTTCCCGTATTACTTCACAAAATCTAACGAGTCAGAAACAACTGGATCTCCACAATTCCCTGATCCTCTACTGATACAACGATCGGCGCTGTAGGCGCTCGAATCCCATAATCGGCAAAATCAATACCAAATGTCCCGACAACAGTAACAATCTCGCCAACCAGTGTCGCTGCTAGGACGACCTCGACATCATTAGTGACACCCTTAATTGTGAGAGCACCATCTGCTATAACCTCGATCGTTATACCCTCATCCGGCAGATCTCCTAACTCGGTCTGGCCATTCAAAACAAAAGTCGCCTCAGGGTGGTTACCGGTATCAAGCGCTTGTTTCACCTTGCCATCACGCCCAGGTCGGTCAGTCTGAATTTTGCTTAGGTCTGCGATTATTTCGGCCATCGTCACGGTACTTCCATCCAGCTCAAACGAACCTGAGACGATCGGAGTACGACCGACCGCCTCAACATGGCCGATACCTCGAGCTAATTCCTCCTCCACTCGAAAACCTACATAACTACTTGTGAAATCAGAAAAAGATCCGATTGAGGTATCAACTTTCCAAGTCCCCGAGAGTGAAAATACCGGCACTGCCGTAGTCGACGGCAACGTACTCACCGGCACTGCCGTAGTCGACGGCAACGTACTCACCGGCACTGCCGTAGTCGACGGCAACGTACTCACCGGCACTGCCGTAGTCGACGGCAACGTACTCACCGGCACTGCCGTAGTCATCTGTGCAGCGGCTGCCACTTCAGCCGCTCGATTAATATCGGGTGCCGGAGGAGCTGTATCGCGTAATAGGAAAAACCAAACAGAGACAGCCAGTACTCCCACAATCCCAAGAACAAGAATTATCTTGCGCCGCATTAATTCCTCCCGGCCTACTCACCTAATGATCGTACGTCTTCATACTCGCCCGAAAGCAACCCCAGAGGGTATCCCGCACCTAGGCTAACGGTCTATGAAATTCGGTATCTTCTATGAACATCAAATCCCTCGACCGTGGAGAGATGGAGACGAACATCGACTACTGAAAGATGCTCTAGAGCAGGTGGATTTGGCAGATCGTCTAGGATTTGACTACGTCTGGGAAGTTGAGCACCACTTCCTTGAGGAATACAGCCACTCCTCCGCTCCCGAGGTCTTCCTCGCCGCTGCCAGCCAACGAACCACAAAAATCCGCCTCGGACACGGCGTCGTGCTACTCCCAAGCGCCTACAACCACCCTGCCCGGGTGGTAGAACGAATCAACACTCTCGATCTACTCTCCGACGGCAGGGTCGACTTCGGAACTGGCGAGTCTTCATCTAATACAGAACTGGAAGGTTTCGCCATTGAACGACCTACCAAGCGGAATCAGTGGCTAGACCATATCGAGGCAATTTCACGAATGATGGTCGAAGAGCCATTCGCTGGTTGGAACAGCGAATTTGTTCAGATGCCCCCGCGAAATATCGTTCCAAAATCACTACAAAAACCACATCCGCCGCTTTGGGTAGCATGTAGCCAGCGAGAGACTATCCATCTTGCGGCAAGCAAAGGTATTGGTGCTCTCACCTTCGCCTTCGTCGAACCTGGGGAAGCACGACATTGGGTGGACGATTATTATTCGACTATCGCCTCCGAGGAGTGCATACCTGCCGGTTTCGCCATCAACGCCAACATCGCAAGCGTTCTGCCTCTTATGTGTCATGAGAATGAGTCGACAGCAATAGACCGAGGTATCGACGGTGCCCACTTCTTCGGCTATTCGCTCGGCCACTACTATGTCTACGGTCACCACAAACCCGGAATCACAAATGTATGGGCCGACTTCGAAAAGAACCGCAGCGCCTTTGGGTTTGACCGGGCGACGGCCGCCCAAAGAAACGTGGACTTACGCGCTCAACTGTCCAACGGAGAGGGTGTCCTATCACTGCGTGGGGCGATCGGCACTCCAGATCAAATCCGCATTCTCATGCGCCAATACGAAGAGGCTGGCATTGATCAGGTCATCTTCGTGAGCCAGGCCGGGCGCAACCGACACGAGGACATATGCGAGTCTTTGGAGTTATTCGCTCGAGAGGTTATGCCGGAATTCAAGGAGCGCGATCTAACACATATAGTCGATAAGGAAGAAAGACTCTCCACGGCAAAGAAGGCTGCACTAGCTCGCCGTGGAGGCCCGCGCACGACAGACTCCAACTACTTTATTACCCCGGCGATGCAAGCCTAAGCGAGAAGATGAACCAACCGATCCATACTAAACTGGCATATGGCACATATCCGTCTATCTCTACTGCTAGCCGCAATACTTGCCGCCGGATGTGTTTCTTCTGATGAGGTAACCACAACACCCGCCACAACCACAACACCCGCCACAACCACAACACCCGCCACAACCACAACACCCGCCACAACCACAACACCCGCCACAACCACAACACCCGCCACAACCACAACACCCGCCACAACCACAACACCCACCACAACCACAACACCCACCACAACCACAACACCCACCACAACCACAACACCCGCCACAACCACAACACCCGCCACAACCACAACATTTGACATTCGCTCAATCACAACCGCCTCACAAATGCAGGAGTACATAGCCGAAGCTACGAAATTCAGGCAAGCCGACTCGGCCTATCTCCTACCTGATGATCTGAACCCTCAAGCTGGCGGTGCCCCGGGGTATACGCGCTATGTCTTTCGGGAGACCTCAGCGGGCGTAGTACCAACCCTCGTCGAAGGTCCAATCGGAGAGCAGGTCAGATGCCAGGATCCTGATCTACCGTGTTCCTATGTCGAGCTGCGGTCATTACTCGAGAGTGGCAACCCAGTCCCAGCCGAACTCAAGTTGACATCTGACGAGTTGGAGAATCTCGTCGCGGAACTCAATGAATTAAACAAATTCATTGAGAAGTACAGGGATGTAAACAACACATGCGCTGACGGCTTCATTTCCGACAGAATCCAGACACCGAACATGGGATCGCACTTCATAAACCTTTCCACAATGGAAAATGGTTTTGACCCAAGCCAACCGCAAATTCTCCTGTACACGTTGGCTGATAACAAGATGCCACGAGGCGCAATTGGCCAGTGCCGCGCAGGCACCTGGGAGGGCGACCCACTACAGCTAGTTGGTACTGCCTTCCTTCTCTCGCCCTACACGATCGGCCTCGGACATCCTGAGGGGTTCAGCGGCAACCTTGACAATTGGCACACTCACTTCAATCTCTGTCGAGGAAATAACAATGGAGCCGATAACTTCGTCACCGAAGAGGAGTGTCAGGAATCGGGAGGCACGTTCCACGATTCCATCGGTTGGATGCTCCATGCCTGGGTCGACCCCGAGCACGACAACCAACTAGGTGTTTTCTCAATGTGGAACTCCTCAGTTGCCCCGTTTGCCGATGACAAGTCAATGCGCGCCTCTACCATGGTTCGGGGCAGTGACTTTCCACAAGACGCTCGGCAAACGCTCATCACTAACTTCGCCTTCGAACCAACTATCAAAGTTGCTGCCGGCGAGAACGTCTATTTCAATAACAGCGACTCCGTCCCTCACACAATCAGCGCCGGCACCCCGGATGAACCACAACTCGAATCATTCGACTCTGGCCTGCTCGACCCGGGCGATAACTGGGAACTCGACACCTCTTCACCTGGGATCTACACATACTTCTGTGCATTACATCCCGATATGACGGCGACAATAGTGGTCAGCTAACAATACTGCTAAACAATTTCTGCTGTAAGGAATGTCGCATCTCGTCCGCCCAGATTTAAACGGAGAACCTCAGTAAGGTTTTCTCCAACCTGACGACTAAGTCTCCTATTTGTAGTCAGAACACCTAGAGTCCACCCAGGCAATCGCTCTCTAGCAACTCGGCCAAGCGTTGCATAAAGATTTCGTAAGTCCCTATTAGATACGAGACGACCTCCCCAAGGTGGATTCGTTACGAGGTTTCCTTTCGGTTCAACGGCGGCGCTCAACTCAGAAATTGTTGCTTTCCTAAACGTCACAATTTCAGCAACACCGGCCCTCTTAGCATTAGCCATTGCCGCCTCTAGAACTCCGGCATCCCGATCGCTGGCCAATATCCTGGGAATATCAAAGGAGGTATTCGCTGAATCCGCTGTCACACTGGCCCAGGTGCCTGGCTTAAAAATAGGCCACCGACAAAAAGCAAAGTCCCGATCGGCACCTGGCTGTTTCCCTATAGAGCGAAGTGCTGCCTCAATCACGATGGTTCCCGATCCACACATCGGATCCACAAGAGGAGTGGCGGGATTCCAATCGGCTGCCATAAGAAGCCCAGCCGCAACCGACTCCCTCAGGGGCGCACGTCCAGTCGCCTGACGCCATCCCCGTTCGTGGAGCGGAGATCCCGAAGAGTCAACACTGATAACAAACCGATCTTGGATAGCTCGAACTACTAGCAACTGGATGGAATCCCTCATTCCCCCTTCCCCTAAATATCTGCTGAAACGTTCCTTAATGGCACCGGTATGTCTAAGTCTTGAGCTGTGGGAAGTTATTCGATAAACCGGGTGAGCCTCAGAGCTAAGCCAAGGATCCCAGTCAACATTACTGATCATGCGCTCCAACTCAGGAAAAGAGCGGGCAGTAAAATCCGCTATTCGGATTAAAACACGAGTCGCGCACCGTAAAGACCGGTTGGCTGCATAAAGCTGTCGAGTAGTCAAACGGCACGCCACCGAACCACGTCCAATATGAAGAGGCTTCACTCCCAGACTCACAAGCTCTGCCGCAAGAAGATGCTCGAGTCCGGGAGGGCATACTATAAGCCCACGTGAAGTGCGATTTTCGCGCTTGTCATTCATACCATTAGTCCGACTCACAACAAGTCAGATTCTTTCAAATCCCTAGACGGCCCATGCGAAGCTCTTGGATCCCACCTTCATCACCACAACACTCAACCTGTGTGTCTTGGCGACGTCCAAAAAGAAAAAGGGCCAATTCTAAAGGCTCAGCAGTCATTACCACCCGACGGTCGCCACGCCCAACGGCGATCTTCTGACCGCTCGGTCTAGTAATGACGAGATCTAGATCTACCAAATGGCGACACGCCAACCGGGCAAGCTTCACAATCCGATTCCAAAGCAGTTCGTTAAGATCTTCAAGTCCAGTCCTTACTTCCCACATAGAACCTCCCCGCCGCACATCTTCATGATGAATAGCGAACTCAACCAGGTTCATCACACCATCAAACTGTCGAATGCAGGCAGGCGGTCCACTACGTAACCGTTTGACCAGTAATTTGAAGTCTTCTTTATCAGCGAGTCGGCTCGTGATCTTTTCTGCCCGACGGGCCAACGAACCCGGCAAGATGAGTCCTAGACCAACATCAGGACGACGCTCACGAAGCACCAAGTGAGCCGCTAGCTGAGCAGTAGACCAACCTTCGCATAACGTGGGGGCTCTCGGACCAACCTCTTCGAATAGGTCACAGATCGAATGACGTTCAGATTGAGCCCAAACACGGGCCTTCATACCTCTAGACATCCCTCAAACTTCAATAAGATCTATTCTTTCTCTTCTGCCTATTTCTTGGCATAAACCGCTTCTAGTGAAAAGATTTTAGCGCAACATACGGCCAGAGAGCTTACGAACAAACATTCACCATCTAATCCAGCACCGTGTCCAAGGCCCAGATCTGCAACTTCTCGGTCTAGAAGTCAACACTTATCGGCCTCCATTCGATCGTTCCGGATGAGTCCGGCTAATAGAGCCTCCTCAGGTAAAACATGGGTATTCCTGGCACCCGATTTCTCTGTAAAGAAGAACACGTGTATCTTCCCAACTGGAAACATAGGATCGGGGAGCAGCCATATGGGCATACTCGAAGAGATCGACCTAACCGACCTTGATGTTTTCGCGAAACGAATGCCACACGAGTGGTTCGAGGTCTTACGTCGACAACACCCCGTTTGGCAACACCCGCCTACGGCAACCGAACCGGAGCCCTTCTGGGTTGTTTCTTCCTACGAACACATCACAGAAGTACATCGTTTAGGTGCTTTGTATTCACACCAAACCGGCCCAGGAAGAAATGGGGCAGGGGGTATCGCTCTAAACGACATACCGGTGGGACGTGGCCCCGGTCTCCAGATGGTAATGACAGACCCACCCCAGCACACCCGATACCGCAAGCTCATAAACACAGGCTTTACACCTCGCATGATCCGTAGGCTTGAACACACGATGCGGACTCGAACCGATGTCATCATCGATCGAATTTGTGAAGCTGGCGAAGCCGATTTCGTGACTCAAGTCTCGGCCGAGCTACCTCTGATGGCGATAGCAGACATCCTTGGGGTCCCTGAGAAAGATCGGAACCTGCTATTCGACTGGAGTAACCGGACTATCGGTGGCAGCGACCCAGAATTCTCATCTGACCCAAGTAAACCCAGTGGGGAGTATGAAAAAGCGATGATCGAAATGGCGATCTACGCTCACGAGCTGACCGAACGAAAAAGAAAAGAGCCATCCGACGACGTCTGGACCGCTCTTACCGAAGCCAGCGTAAGACTTGATGATGGAGAACTAACCCAACTAACAGATATAGAACGAGATCTATTTTTCACACTGCTAATCGTCGCAGGGAACGAGACCACTCGAAATGCCATCAGTTTGGGACTACTCGCGCTTCTCGAACACCCTGAGCAATGGGAACTGGTACACCAGAATGGTATGGACACAGCCGCCGTTGACGAAATTCTGAGATATACAAGCCCTGTCAACTATTTCAGGCGCACTGCTGCTGCTGATAATCAGCTGGGTGGAGAATCAATACGTGCAGGAGATAAAGTCACACTCTGGTATCCGTCGGGCAACCGGGACGAGAAGATCTACGAGGATCCACACCGGCTAGATCTCAGCCGAAAAGACAATCACCACCTCGCCTTTGGTGCCGGTGGTTCCCACTTCTGTTTGGGGGCGAATTTGGCTCGCCTCGAGATTGAAGTCATGTTCGAAGGCTTAGCAAAACGCCTCCCCGATATCAGGATCACTGGACCAACGGAGCGGCTACGTATGAATCTTGTGAATGGGATCAAACATCAGTGGGTAGCGTTTACTCCCACATCTCCCGTGTTTACTTGATTCCGGGTAGGGGCCAACAGAAGGGGAACAGAACATTAGTTTACTGGCCAAGATCCCGTACCACGGACTGCCAGACTGCCGACGGTACAAATCTTTGCGAATCTCTCTCATCCCTGCTAGTTCACCCTCCCACCAGCCTCGAGCATGATGAGCCTCTACACCAAAGAACCGCCTACGATGGGTAGGTGAGTAATTACAAACCCCGATGCACGCTCGAAGTTCGAGTGACCCCACGTTCTAGACGGACCGAAGTCCGCCTGGTTGAGGGACAGGTAAGGATTCGAGTGGCTGAAGCACCTGAGAACGGCCGCGCCACTGAAGCTGCAAGACGTGCACTCGCAAAATCAATGGGACTACCCAGACGGGCAGTGACGTTACGGAGTGGAATAACCTCACGGACAAAACGATTCCGAATTGAAGGTCTTTCACACGATGGAGCTCTCCAATTGATCGCCGAAAAGGAATCTACTTCAGAACAGAAGTAAGTCTGTCTAAAACCAACCATTGACATTCCTAACTTGGCCATGCGTCGGCACCCAAAAGCGGAACAAACGAGACCGGTAACAAAGCTTCGTGGCTGTCGTCTTGTGTTGACGGAGAACGTACAACACGAACAAGATTTTGCATAGTGCGTCGACCCCCAACTGGCATCACTAAACAACCGCCTACACGTAATTGGCTAACCAGGATCTCGGGAACATAAGGGCCCGAAGCCGCCACGGCAATTGCGTCATACGGAGAGTTACCAAGCCACCCGACACTCCCATCGCCAATCAGGACCTCAACCGAATAGCCAGAATTGGAAAGACGCTTTCTGGCTTTTTCGGCATGAAAAGGGACTTTCTCGATAGAAGTGACGTGTGCACCGAGTTCCGCCAGAACTGCCGCCTGATACCCAGAGCCAGTTCCTATGTCGAGCACTTTGTCCCCTGGCTCAATGCCAAGAGCCTGCAAAGTAAAAGCCACCACATACGGTTGTGAGATAGTCTGACCGAATCCGATAGGTAGTGCGAAATCTCCGTATGCCCTATCAAAATATCCCGAAGAAACAAAAGAATGCCTTGGGACCAACGCCATAGCTTTCAATATTCGTGCGTCATAAATCCCTCTATCGGCTAGTTGTCTTTGGACCATTTGTCGTCGCTTTACTGCATAACAATCACGACGGAAGGACAATCTCAATGACGCCATTCTCACATCGTCGCGCAGACGTCTCACTCCTGACTAGTCGTTCTCAGAACAACAGCCACACGTTTAGAGGAGTCGCGATTGAAACTTCACGAATCAACGACTGCAGGGAACCCCCGTCTTTTGGTAAGCGAATAAACGAAAATGTCTAATCGACCATCAATCAGTGAGACGAGCCTCAAAGAGAGTATTTGCCACATCCCAGAGACCTTCATCAATGGACTTGATGGAACCGACTACCGCACCTAACGGGACACGAGTTATCAAACCTTTCTGGAGTGCCACCATCTCACCGAGACCACCCTCATGGACTGCGTCAATCGCAGCCACCCCGTAACGGCTAGAAAGCACCCGGTCATAGGCCGAGGGCGAACCCCCCCGCTGGACGTGCCCTAATACGGTCACCCTAGTCTCGAATCCAGTCCGCCGTTCAAGCTCGTTAGCTACAACCAAGCCAACTCCTCCCAAGCGCTGATGGCCAAAACGGTCAATTTCTGGTTTTTTGATCTCCATTCCTAAACCAGCAACTGGACGTGCACCCTCAGCGACCACGACAATAGAAGCAAAGCGGCCTCGGTTATGGCGCTTCCGAACAATCTCCGCCACAACTCCAATGTCAAAAGGATACTCTGGAACAAGAGTCACTGTTGCACCTCCCGCTATGCCAGCCCAAGTCGCAATATGACCCACATGACGGCCCATCACTTCAACCACCATAACTCGATCATGAGATTCAGCCGTGGTGTGGAGCCTGTCTATCGCCTCGGTAGCAATTGCAACCGCAGTGTCGAAACCAAAAGACTGTTCGGTACATGGAATATCATTGTCGATTGTCTTGGGCACACCGACAACCGAGATCAAACCCTCCGTGTGGGCTCGATAAGCCGTAGCTAGCGATCCTTCACCGCCTATTAGAACAAGTGCATCTAAACCAAGTCTTTTTAAAGTCCTGTGAGCTTTTTCTCGGCCCTCCTCAGTGCGCCAAGGATGCTCACGCGAAGTGCCAAGCATGGTCCCACCCCGAGTCAAATAACCCCGCATTGTTTCAATATCTAGAGTTTGGTATCTGCCCTCCATCACACCGATCCACCCATCATAAAAACCGAACAACTGATCCCCCCAACGTCGCTCACCACGTCGAACAACAGAACGGATCACAGCATTCAATCCTGGACAGTCACCACCACTAGTAAGAATTCCTACTCTGGCCATTACCGATCCTTCAATAAGTCGGTAAGAGCCGTCTTTAGATCTCCTGCCTCGAATTTGAAACCTGAATGTTCAAGTTTGCCAGGCAATACGCGCGAACTAGACAGAAGTAGTTCATCGGCCATATCCCCAAGCAAAATTCGCAGTACCAAACTAGGTGTAGGTAGTAAAGCCGGTCGATGGATCTCCTGCGCTATAGCACGTACAAAGTCGTAATTTCTACAAGCCGCCGGTGAAACAAGATTTGCCGGACCTTCTATATCGTTATCTATAAGATGGGCTAGAGCCCTAATTTCGTCTTCCAAAGTGATCCATGACCACCACTGCTTTCCACTTCCTAACTTCCCACCGAGCCCCATGCGAATTGGAATTAGTAATTTACGGAATGCACCCTCGGTGAGAGAACAAACGATTCCAGTTCGAGCAATGGCAAGTCGAGTCGATCCTGTCGACATGGGAGAGGCAGCTAGTTCCCAACGCCGACACACCTCTGCAAGAAAGCCAGACCCCGACGGCGAATCTTCTGTAAGTTCTTCATCAGAGCGACTGCCATAGAAACCAATAGCAGAAGCAGACACAACAACAGGAGGTGGGTGTCCTAATTGGGCAATTGAATCAGCAAGAAATTCTGTACCGACAGTCCGACTTTCCAAAATCCTCCGCTTTTTCTTGATAGTCCACCGTCCGTCTATGCGTTCTCCTGCTAGGTGAACGAGTGCATCAAGACCCTCAAGTCTTTCAAGATTGATCTCCCTAGCACCTGGATTCCAACTCACGTCACTTTTCTGTGGATTGCGCCCAATGGTTAATACGCTGTCCCCTCGGCATCTTAAAAATCTCGCGAGCGCAGTACCAATAAGACCTGTGGCACCCGTAATAGCGATCCTGCGCATAGTCTCTCCTGATCTTTCCACTACCTCGGCTGAAAGAATCCACTAGTCTTACCTGAAATCTTGGCAGAAAATCTGCCCTTCCCTCCTAATGCGTGCGGTAAAAGAGCACTGGATGAAAATACAGCTGAGTATAGAAATAGGTGCGCCCCGTCAAACCGTTTGGAATACTGTCAAAGACGTTCGGACACACATTCGGTGGATGGCCGATGCAAAAAAAATTCACCTTACCTCCCCTCAACCTATAGGAATTGGAACGACATTCGATTGTGAAACCCGTATTGGGCCTCTTAGAACAACTGACCGAATGTCCATCACTGAATGGGAGGAGGCCCGCGTAATGGGCATTAGACACAGTGGAATAATTACTGGACAAGGCCGATTCTTACTCACCGACAACATCAATGGAGGAACAAAGTTTACATGGGAAGAGGAACTCCACTTCCCATGGTGGGCTGGTGGCTTTCCAGCCGCTGGATTGGCCAGAGTGCTTCTACTCAGGATTTGGAGGAAGAATCTGCAAGAACTAGCCCGGATAGTCGAAAACGGAAATGTGTAACTACTATGCATTGAAATCGACCGACCTACCTTTGCTGACGTACTAACAGCCTTTAACACTTCGGTTAAACTTCCAAAGCCTATATCGTCCAAGATCAGTGAATTTCCTATCCAAACTGCCCTTACTGACTCCAATCTCTTTACGAGTGCAGGACTGCCGATTACCTCGACACTATGCATGACTTCGAAGCCAGATGAGCACCCGCTCTATTCCAGATCCCAGTAAGCCCTTCCTCGATTTCATCACTGAGCGCCATCTGGCCATTATCACCCTGGTGCGCCCAAACGGTAAACCTCATTCAAGCCCAGTCGGCTTCACATGGGATCTTGAGGAAAACCAAGCTCGTATCATTACATGGTCAGGAAGTTTCAAAAGCCGCTTACTCACTGAAGGTCCGCTTGCCTCATCCTTGTGTCAAGTAGATGGGGGACGCTGGTTAACCATTGAAGGAACTGCGACAGTCACAAGTGATCCCACCCAATGTTCTTCAGCAGAATCTGCTTACAGCATCCGATACCGACCGCCACGCGATCGAGGAAATGAACGTCGGGTAATAACGATAGAAGCAACCCGAATCCTTATGAGTCATAGTCTCAGATGAAACCCAAAAGGGAAGGCGAGCACTTACAGGGAAAACCCTGGGGATCAACCTCCTCGCGAGAATCATCGAGAACGGCTCGTCTCCGCCGCCGCTGCCTGACAATCCCTGCCGTCACACTTAGCTTCATTCTACTGCTACTACTACTGCTGCCACTTCTTCTCCTATCTGTCTTATTTGATGCGGCGTTGTGTCGGAAGGGCGCAACGGTTCGGGTCGTACTCTACGGAACCTGGTGGACTGGCCTTGAAACATTCGGGCTTCTCACAGCTGGGATTCTCTGGTTGCGCTTCGCTCATACCGGTCGGCTCGATTCCCCTGAATCGCTACATGCGCATAGCCGACTCCAACGTTGGTGGGCTTCAAATCTGGTAAGCGGAGCACGGATCCTCCTAAAACTAGAATACTCTTTTGATGGAGGAGCTGAGCTTCTAAGAAGTGGACCCACAGTGGTACTTGCCCGACACGGAAGTCAGGGAGACGCATTACTTCTTACAGAGATCCTTACTAAAGCCGGAATTCGGCCCCGGTTTGTATTAAAAAAACAGCTCCTTTGGGACCCGTGTCTTGACGTCGTCGGACATAGAATCCCGAACTATTTTGTGGACCGGAATTCGGAAGACAACCAAGAAGAACTTGACAATATTGGGAAGCTCGCTTCAAGTATGGATCCAGATGAAGCCTTAGTAATTTTCCCAGAGGGCACACGATTCTCTCTCTCAAAGCAAACGCATGCAGTAGCATTTATAGAACGCACGGTTCCCGAACGAGCTGAACGCGCTCGTCGGCTTCGTCATGTTCTCCCTATCAGAACATCGGGACTCCTGGAGATCCTAATACATGCCTCAACAGCCGATCTCGTCTTGCTAAATCATGTTGGGATCAATGACTTTCGAAATCTCACCGACCTATGGCGTTCAATCCCCATAGAACGTCCCTTGACATTTCATGCGCATAGGATCCAGCGATCATTAGTCCCCGATATTGGAAACACCAAAGCACTAATTGAATGGTTGGACAGTAACTGGTGCACTGTTGACCAATGGGTGGAGGATCACATGTTGAGGCCGAAGCCGGCACTAACGGAAACGCGGCAATAACAAACCGGTATTGGCACGATATTCCTGATAGGCAAGGTCGTCAGACCAGCGTCTATCCGCAGACGATTCAAGCATAGGAATCCCGCTAATTCGGGTAAGCAAAAACCAAACGAAGATCGGTGAGATCAGAGTTACATAACTCCAACCTGCCAATGCCGGCGCAGCAACAAGGGAGACTCCAGACCAAACACAAATTTCTCCGAGATAGTTCGGGTGCCTTGACCAGGCCCAAAGCCCTGTCTGGATAAAACACTCGCGATTCTCAGGCTGTGCCCGGAAGCGACGCTTCTGTTCGTCTGCAGCAACCTCTAAGACAAAGCCCACTGACCAAACAATCACACCCACTACGGCAAAAAATCCTAAGGATGATGACTCCGAGACAGAAACAGCTGCCAAAACAGGAGAAACTGTCACCAATATCCAGAGTCCCTGCAAAGTCCATGTCATCAGAAACCAAGCGAACCGTCTTTTTATTTTGTCGAAACGTCTATCTGAACCCACTAGACGAACGCGCAGGTGAAGAAACAATCCGAGCCTTAGCGCCCACACAAATACAAGTACTGATAGCAAAACTGCTCGTCCAGTGACGGGCCGAGAAGCGAAAAGAGCAAACACTGTGACAACTGCAAAAGTTAATGATCCCGTAAGATCAAAAAACTGTTCAGAAGAACGGATCCAAGAAGGAACAAAAACAATCCACTGACACGCAAATATCAAAGCGGCACACCATGAAAACACCGACACCCCAGAAACGAGAACACCGCTGGACCCTCCGGCGATAGTAAAGGGAACTGAAATCACAACTGCACAAACGGTGCCTGCAACAGAACTCATTGTCTTCATTGAAGTTCCCAAAGGTGACTATTCGTACGTCTCTAGATAAGTGCAAGTTGATGTTATAGGGATCAAAGTCAGAGCTATAACCTCACCAGCTAAAAAGTGCCGACTAGGACCCACCGATAGCTTTGGTATAAACAGATGAGTCCTCAGTAAATCAAAGGGGTATTCCAAATACCCCTCTAGCCCTCGTAGCTCAGTCGGATAGAGCAACCGCCTCCTAAGCGGTAGGTCGCAGGTTCGATTCCTGCCGAGGGCGCATGTCATCCAAATCACAACAAACTCCGGATTGGTTCCACGAAGCGCTGGCAGTTCCTTACGAGAATCGATTGATACAAGTAGCAGGTACCGAAATCCACTACCTAGCTTGGGGTGAAGTCGATCGCCCGGGACTGCTCTTCATCCACGGAGGCGCGGCCCATGCCCACTGGTGGACTCATATCGCCGCCCTGTTCGCTAATGTCTACCGGGTTTCGGCCTTGGATCTTTCGGGGCATGGTGATAGCGGCCGTCGTGACGAATACTCACTTTCGCTCTGGTGCGAAGAGGTGATGGCTGTGGCCGAAGATACGCGCATGGCAGGTCCACCCATACTTGTCGGACATTCGATGGGTGGTCGAGTCGCTCTTACTGCCGCTGCAGCCCACGGATCCCACCTTGCAGGCATAGTCATAATGGACTCTCCTGTTACCGCCCCCGACCCAGAAATGGAAACTAGCCGACGAAACCAGTTTCAAGATCCGAAGGTCTACCCCGACACTGCCACCGCAATCAAACGATTTCGGACAGTCCCGGCACAGGCCAACTACGAATCCTACATAATGAATCACATCGCTACCATGTCAGTAAGACCTACTGCAGAGGGCGTAACATGGAAATTCGACCCAGCAATTTTCCTTCCCCACCGCTCGACAGCGAACGAGCTCCTACCACACATTGTCTGCAGGGTTGCACTTTTTCGGGCCGAATATGGACTAGTAACCCCAGATATAGGCTCATACATGTATGAGCAGCTGGGTCGTGTCACTCCGGTAATTGAAATCCCTTTAGCAGGTCATCATCTCATGCTCGATCAGCCACTGCTCACCGTTACAGCGCTACGTACTTTGTTTGCGGATTGGGAACATTCAGTCCCTTTCGAACGTGACTAAATACTGGAAGAACTTGTCACAATCGCCGCGGACTCAATACTCCCCGCTACTGTGCGACCTGTGGACAAGATAGACCACCCCGTCGGCCCGATGAGACTTTACGACACCATTCATGGTCGCGTCATACCCTTTCAACCTAAGTCCGAAGTAAGCATGTATGTCTGCGGCATTACGCCTTATGACGCCACCCACCTTGGACACGCATTTACCTACCTAACTTTTGACCTACTTATCCGTCGCCTCGAAGATCTCGGCCACACCGTACATATGGTCCGAAATGTGACTGATGTGGATGACTCAATTCTTCCAAAAGCACGAGAACTCGCAGTCGATTACCAGGAACTGGCGGCAGCAGAAATGGCCAACTTCAAAACCGATATGGAAGCATTAAATATGCGTCCGGCGGCGGCTGAACCTTGGGCCACACAGTCAATCGAGCCAATGATCGATCTAATCCAGCTACTGACCAACGCCGGCCATACCTACTCTGTCGAGGGAACAACTTTTTTCGATGTATCGACCGACATTGACTTCGGATCACTCTCTGGTTATCAACAAGAAAAAATGATAGAACTAGCAGACGAGCGCGGTGGTAATCCTGAAGACCCTAGACAACGCAACCCTCTAGATTTCATACTCTGGCAGCCTTCACTAAGTGACGAGCCAAGCTGGAATTCCCCGTTCGGCCCTGGTAGGCCAGGCTGGCACATCGAGTGCTCGGCAATGGTCATGTCAAACCTCGGCAAAACTATCGACCTACACGGCGGTGGAGAAGATCTCATCTTCCCCCACCACGAATGCGAGGCAGCCCAAACCCGAGGAGCCCTCGGTAAACCTCTTGCTCGTCATTGGATGCACGTTGGAATGGTCTCCTACAAGGGCGCAAAGATGTCTAAGTCTCTGGGCAACTTGGTTTTTGTCCGGAAGCTCCGAAGCCTCTACGACCCCAGAGCAATCCGTCTAGCACTACTCAAACATCACTACCGAGCTGGTTTCGAATGGTTTGATACCGACATCGAAACAAGTATCACTCAGCTAAACCGCTTTATAGCCGCCGGGGGAGGGACCTGTGGCCCGAGTCCCGAATCGACCCTTGCTGCCGTCCGCGCTGCGCTTGACAATGACCTCGATACACCAACTGCCCTAGATGCAGTCGACCAACTTGCCAGAGCCATTCTTTCCAATTCTGGCTCTGACCCGGGTGGACCAGCCGGGCTTCGTGAAGCTTCAGCATTGTTGGGCATCCAAATAGATCCAGCACTAAAAAATAACAATCCAACACTCGTCTAACCGGCTACTCCAGGCTCACATCTCTTATCATTTACCTGTGCTGCACCTAACTGACAGTCTGACCGGCAAGAAGACAAAATTCACCCCACGTGATCCCGGAAAAGCAACGGTCTACTGGTGTGGACCCACTGTCTACGACATTCCTCATTTAGGTCATGCTCGTAGCAGTCTTGCTTTCGACATCCTCGTTCGGTACTTAAGGTGGGTCGGATTTGATGTCACAGCAGTATCGAACATAACAGATATCGACGACAAAATAATCAGGCGAGCTGCAGAGGAAAAAACAACTGAACAGGAACTTGCACGCCGCTACGAAGACATCTTTATTTCACAAATGGATCGTCTAAATATCGCCCGACCGGATATCCGACCAAGGGCTACCGAATATGTGGACTCCATGATCTCAGTAATCGACCAACTAATTAAACGTGAAATGGCCTATGTAACTGAGGCCGGTGTCTACTACGACGTCGACCGACTTGACAGTTATGGCACGCTGACTCATCAGACCATCAGCCAGCTGCGTGAGAATGCAGGCGCACGAGTAGAAATCGACGAAGGAAAAGACGATCCTCTGGATTTTGCTCTTTGGAAAGCAGCCAAGGCTGGCGAGCCTCAATGGGATTCTCCTTGGGGGGCTGGAAGACCGGGCTGGCACATAGAGTGCGTCGCCATGTCTCTTGAACTGCTTGGCGAAGGATTCGACATCCACGGCGGTGGCGACGATCTAGTCTTCCCCCATCACGAAAACGAACGTGCCGAATGTCTCGGTTGTGGCCAAAAGTTCGCGCGGGTCTGGGTACACAACGGGATGGTTTTAGCTGGATCCGAGAAGATGTCAAAATCTCTTGACAACTTTCAAACTCTTAGCGAAATCCTTACCAAATGGGATCCCAGGGCATTGCGCCTCCTTGTCCTCCAAACTCATTATCGCAAAACCATGGAGATAGGGGCATCAGCATTGGCTACTTCAACTGCGGCCCTTGAGCGCCTCGATGCATTCGCGCGACGTCTCATATCTCATAACCTCCCTGAAGAAAACCCAGATATTAAAACAATCACCCGCTTCCGGGAGGCTATGGACGATGACCTCGGGACACCCGCTGCTATAGCAATCATCTTCGATGCGATCCGAGAGGCAAACCGATCGCTAGACGCTGACGACCACCCAACTGCAGCAAGACTTGCTGCTGCCGTAGTTGAACTTTCTAGCGTCCTCGGCCTCCGCCTAATCTCTGCTAATGGGTCAGACGTAGATACAGATATAGAATCCCTCATAGCAGACCGGTCTAGGGCAAAGGAAAACAAAGACTACCCCGAAGCAGACCGTATTCGAGACGAACTTTCCAACCGGGGCATTGTGCTGGAAGACTCACCAACCGGAACTACCTGGCGTAGAGAGTAACAAGCTTGTTAGGCGAAGCTAATTGCGCTGCACTTCGGACCAGGCAATCTCCTTGTCAACTCTGACATCACCCGGGAGTCCCAGAACCCGCTCTCCTAAAATATTCCTCATCACTTCCGATGTCCCACCTTCAATGGTATTAGCACGAGATCGTAGAAACGAGTACTTCGCTCCCGCTCCGCCCCCGACAAAGCTACTCTCACCAGGACGTGTACGACCGAAACCTGATTCGTATATCAGGCTCTCAGCGCCAAGAAGATCAACACAAGTCGCATAAATACGCTGATTCATCTGTGCTGACATTAATTTACCCACGGAGCCCTCAGGCCCAGGATTACCAGATCTAGAATTCTCCCTAGCCCTCCAATTGGTAAACCGCAGAGCCTCGGCTTCACTCCACAAAGCAGCCACACGGTCGCGAAGGATTTTTCTTATTGACGGATCAAGATCGTTTTTCCGTTCATGCCAAAGCCGCACCAAGTCACCGATCGGACCGGAACCCTTCTTTGGAACTCCACCCCCAAGAGCAACTCGCTCATTCATGAGAGTGGTAACCGCAACAGCCCACCCAGCTCCCACCTCACCAAAAACCTGTTCATGAGGTATGCGAACATCGGTCATAAAAACTTCGTTGAACTCAGCTTCACCAGTGATCTGATGCAAGGGCCGAACCTCTACCCCCGGAGATTGCATATCAAGAAGAAAATAAGTAAGACCCTTATGTTTTGGTTGGTCAGGGTCAGTCCGAGCCACAAGCATCCCCCAACGAGCCACATGTGCCAATGTCGTCCAAACTTTCTGACCGTTCACAATCCACTCATCACCATCCCGAAACGCCCGCGTCGACAGACCTGCTACATCAGAGCCAGCACCCGGCTCGCTGAACAGCTGGCACCAGATCTCCTCTCCGGTATACATCGGACGCAAAAGGCGATGTTTCTGCTCATCTGAGGCATAGGTCAAGACAACAGGTGCGCCCATACCAATGCCAATGGTATTAACAATGAGATCATGGTAGGGAACTCCAGCGGCTCGTAGCTCCTCATCAATGACGGTTTGGAAGCGACGACTTTCCAGTCCCAAACCCCCGAGGCCTCTCGGAAATTGCACAAAAGCTAAACCGCGATCAAATTGCTCTCCTCTGAATGTGAACTGATCGACCTCACCATGGGGAACATCTTCGAGCAGATCGCGCACCAAATCACGGATATGTATTTCTGTTATTTCAGCCATAGCAGTCATCCCTCGAAAGGTTCTCAGATGCTGAACCTACCTGGCAGCACTCGGGAAATGGCTAGTTGGGATCCCTAAGTGCATAAAGATACCCGTCTCTGGAGCCCATATAGATGCTTCCTCTCCAAACCGCTGCAGAAGCTTCTACACACCCACCAGTTTTTACCTCCCAGATTTTGACCGGCTCAAACTTCGGATTTGAGAGATCGAGTCCAAGAATACGACCGCTGCAATCGCCCATAACCATAATCCCATCAACGATAGTGGGCGATGACCAGGTGGGACCCGGTAATTTCATAGTCCACTCCAACTCTCCTGATAATCGGTTAATGCCGTGGACCTTTCCCTCATCAGTCGGAACAATCACTAGATCACCGTAAATAGCTGGAGTCGCCCAAACTCCGCTACCAAGGTGTGGTCGATCCTCGATCGACCACACCAGGGGATCATCTGGACGAGATGGATCCAACTTTAGTATCTGGCCGATTTGGTGAGAACGTTCCGTACCTCGCTCGTATTCAACTCCTACATATATCATCCCTTCTTCATCGGCAACTAAAGTTGCGTCCACATCATCACCGGCCCAATAACGAAAGATGCGCTTAGGATCAGACCCCTCGCGAAGCCCACCAATATCCCAGCCTTGGACAAGACCTCCAGAATTGGCGAAATAGAGAACATCGCCCAAAATCAGCGGGGAACTCTCAATAGATACCATGTCACCAACAGCTGCCAAGAGATCCTCGTCCCAACCAGCCGTGTCCCACACGAGCTCGGGTCTAACTGCAACCAAGCCCTCCGAGTCATAACTCCTGTGAAGACGAACTATATGGAATCGACTGTTTTCACCGGCTGCGAATAGGTAATCATGAAGCACTAACGGTGAACTGTCCCAGTCGTTGTTCCATTTTGTGGGTGACACGTCGTACGCATGAAGACTCCAAAGTTCGACCGGCTCCTCACGGTCAAAGGACAAAATTCTTAGCTCGTCGTCTCGCGATCCTGTATAAACCAGTGGAAACCCATCCGGGTCAACTGTCACCGATCCTTTAACGATGTCACCAGTTTGGAAATCAGGCAGAATCCTGCCACCACTCACTCCGTCCACAAAGTGAACGGCACCGTCATAAGCGCCGAAGACAACCCAAGTCCGTCCATCCCGTTCAAAAACTGCGGGCTGACCAGTCCATCCGATACCACACCATTCCTGGGCAATCCCATGAACTGTGGTCATCGAACACATACGATCATCCGGGAAGCGCCAGGCCACCTCTGGAGTCATAGGTACTGGTCCTTCACCATGCCAGCTACGAGTCGGTGAACCCCGAAATGTTAAAATTCCTTCTACAACATTACCCCAGATTTTTCCAACCGATCTCGGATCAACCCAACCGGTATACGGCTTTTCTTTCATTATTGGAACAGTCGTAGTAGTTGTGACAACGGGAACAGTTGTGGTCGACTGAAGAGTCGACACAAAAGGTGTTGCAGTTGTGGTCGACTGAAGAGTCGACACAAAAGGTGTTGCAGTTGACAAGAAACTTTCCTGAGCAGGAGCATCGATTACTTCATCCGAAGTCCGAGGGGAACGAAATACCAAGAAACCGATTGTCAGAATAAATACAGCTGAACCAATGAGTAATCGTCGTCTACCGCTCATGCGACTGTGAAAGACCAGGCCTGATTAAGGAGGCCAAGGTAATAACTACCGCCAGTGACTAGGCGGTCGGTTCCGGTTCCGAAGATTCAAAGGTTAATTGTTCGTCCGCAAATCCACTCACCTCATCAGGATCTTCAACCGGCCCAACTGACCCAAGTTTCGGTAGTGAACGAACCGAAGCTGGATGTCTGTGAACGCCTAATTTAGAACGCGCTGGCATCCGCAAAGAAGTCGCACCATGGGGAATGCGCGGTGAGGCTAAAGGGTGAGTCGCTGTATCGACTGACCGCGTTGTCGGCGCTTCAATCAGATCTACCGGTTTCGATGCCCAAGACTCTGTATTTCTTGGAAAAGCTACAAGATCTCCACCAGTCCTCTCGTCATACAACAACCAACCGACTGGCGCACGAAGGCGATTCAAATGTCTTTCACAAAGTACCACTCTGCCCGGACCATCAACTTCCGCAAGATCATAAACTGTGAATGAGCTTTCTTGAACATTCATAGAAACCAGAGCAACAGCGTGACCGCGACATGCTGACCGCATACAATAGGTGCGCATACCTAAACGGTAGTTCCGCAGCGGGTCCGGATCGGGGACTCCCAGCCAAATCATAGGTCACTGGTGCAATACCTCTAAGCTCTATCCTATGGATAAATGGCCGGTAATCGGCCTTGATGCTGACGACACCCTCTGGGAGAACGAGGCCTACTTCCGGGATACCGAGTGCCGTTTTCATAATCTAATGTCTCCATGGGCAGAAGTTGAAATCTC
>Ga0310344_10000542_pt1 | contig 29755 bp, 28 predicted proteins | sample HC15DNA20200_MG_FD_203801 | JGI IMG/M metagenome (GOLD analysis project Ga0310344, IMG submission 203801) | Marine microbial communities from station ALOHA, North Pacific Subtropical Gyre - HC15-DNA-20-200_MG | ecosystem: Environmental > Aquatic > Marine > Oceanic | place: Pacific Ocean: North...
AGAATTTCAGCTTCAATTCCAACTATAAAATATTTACTTCAGCAAGGATGTGCTATATTAATTTGTTCTCACTTTGGGAGACCAAATGGCAATTATGTTGAAGAATTTAAATTGGACATTATTTCATCTAAATTATCTGAATTGTTAGGACAAGATGTAACTCAACTTGATGATTGTATAGGACTTGATGTTGAGGAATTTTCTAAAAAAATGCAACCAGGCGAAATAGCTGTTCTTCAAAATTTAAGATTTCATTCTGGAGAAGAATCAAACGAATCAGAATTTGCTAAAAATCTTTCTAAATTAGCAGATTTATATGTAAATGATGCATTTGGTGTGGCGCATAGAAATCATGCATCAATGGATAAAATTTCTAATTTTATTCCGATGGTTTCTGGATTGTTACTTAAAAAAGAGATAGATATTTTCTCTTCTATCTTACAAAATCCTGAAAGACCACTACTTTCTGTATTTGGAGGGGCAAAGGTTTCTGATAAACTGCGAGTAATTGAAAGTCTTTCTTCAGTTGTAGATGTGATGATTATAGGTGGGGCTATGTCAGCCCCTTTTCTTATTTTAGAAGGATTGAAAGTTGGAGATTCTTTCGTAGAAGAAGGAGCTGAAGAAAGTGTTGAAAAAATCATGAAATCTATTTCAAAAAATCATTGTGAAATAATTTTGCCAGATGATTTTATTATTTCTGATAGTTTTTCTGAAAAATCTAATATTCAAACTGTAGATAAAGATAGCATTCCTTCTGGATGGAGAATCATGGATATTGGGCCTAAAAGTGTACAAAAATTTATTGAACAATTTTATTTGTCTAAAACATTAATTTGGAATGGCCCTATGGGGGTATTTGAATGGGAAAAATTCTCATCTGGCACTAAACTTTTAGCTCAAGCAATTGGATCTCTAAATGAATGTGTTTCTGTTGTAGGAGGTGGTTCAACAGTAGAAGCTATTAGCTTTTTTGGGTTGTCAGATCAAATTTCACATGTTTCTACTGGTGGAGGTGCTTCAATTTCTTTCTTGGAAGGAAGTACATTACCAGGAATTAAGTCTTTATTGGATAATTAAGGTTTTATGATGATTGATTTTGAGTATTTAGATAAAATAATTTGTTCCACTGAATCGAAAATTTTAATGTTAGTGATTGATGGTTTAGGAGGTGTTCCAGATAAAAAGACTGGAAAATCTGAATTAGATGTTGCAAAAATTCCTAATCTTGATCAGCTTTCAAAAATCTCTTCATGTGGAGTTGCAAACCCAGTTTTCCCAGGAGTTACCCCTGGTAGTGCTCCGGGACATTTAGCAATATTTGGATATAATCCATTAAAATATTTAGTAGGTAGAGGTTTTTTAGAAGCCACTGGTATTGGAATTAATTTGTCGACAACTCAGATTGCTGTGAGAGGAAATTTTTGCACTTATGAAGAAGGTAAAGTTGTTGATAGAAGAGCTGGACGAATAAGCAACCAAAAATGTCTTGATTTAGTAAAGCTATTGAATCAAATTTCAGTAGATGGAATGAAAATAGATGTTTATCCTGTTGAAGGACATCGTTTTGTAGCTATTTTTGATTTAGACTCAAGTTTGATTTCTAAAATTTCAAATGATCATTTAAATGAAATAGATTGTTCTGAGATTTTTTGTTCAATTAAAGAATCCGAAGATCAAATTTTTACAAAGTTAGTAAACGATTTCATTGGAAAATCTTTACAAATTTTATCTGATGAAAAACGAGCAAATGGGATTTTATTAAGAGGCTTTTCGCGTGGAACAAATCTTCCAGATATGAAAAATAAATATAAATTGAACCCAATTGGAATTTCTTCATATCCAATGTATATTGGGTTGGCAAAATTATTAGGAATGAAATCTGTTTCTGTTGAGAAATCTTTAGATAAATTAGTAAGCGCTGTTGAGGAAAACTTTGAAAACCATGATTTTTTCTTTATGCATTACAAGGATGCAGACTCGAAAGGTGAAGATGGAGATTTTGACGGTAAAGTTAAGTCTTTAGAAGCTTTCGACCAGTTTGTTCCTCGAATTATGGATTTAAACTTTGATGTTGTGGTAATTACCGGAGACCATTCTACTCCTGCAGTATTAAGTGCACACAGTTGGCATCCAGTTCCTTTACTGATTTATAATGAAAATATCGGTGGAGATAAAGTTCAAAGTTTTAGTGAAAAAGAATTTTTAAATGGACAGATAGGTTCTGTTGATTCAGTAAATATAATGATGTTGTCTCTCGCGAATTCAGGCAAATTAAAGAAGTTTGAATTCTGATATATATACAAATTTTGTAATTATTTGATATTATTTATAAGTGTTGTCCCAGTAGCTCAGTTGGACAGAGCGGATGCCTTCTAAGCATTAGGTCGCGGGTTCGAATCCTGCCTGGGACGCCATTGAATTAATTGTTAATATTTACAGCTTGTTTAAAAACCCAGCCTTCTTCACCTGTTGATTTAACTTTTATTTTTAGTAAACCAATTTCTAAAATTCTTGGGACGCCATTTGATCCTACGAACCTGGACCAATTACAAGTTGCCTCGTCAATAACTTCGACTTCTAATCCTGAATCTATAGGGGAGCTATCTTTTATATGTACCATGCAGAATTGTTCTTTTCCTTGAACAGGTTGATCAAGTCCACCTTTACCTGTAGAAAGCATTCTATATTCGAATTCTTTCCAAACAGTTAAAGGCAAATCGATTTTAACTCCTGCTTTTTTATTTTTTGAAATTCCAGCTGCCTCATAATCTTTATCTGTTTGAACAGTAAGATCAGGTTTTTGAGTAGTTCCGGTCATGCCAACGTATTCAGTGTTTAATCCCCCTCCAATTCCAGTGCCTCCACTTTTTTCATCATTTCCACAAAATATTGTTAATAGCATGCACGATAATAAAATAATTAAAGGAATCTTCTTATTTAAAGGAGTCATTTTACCTCGTCACGTTTTGAATTAATTGTTAATATTTACAGCTTGTTTAAAAACCCAGCCTTCTTCACCTGTTGATTTAACTTTTATTTTTAGCAAACCGATTTCTAAAATTCTTGGAATCCCATTAGTTCCTACGAATCTGGACCAATTACAGGTTGCTTCATCAATTACTTCAACTTCAATATCTTTTTCTAGAGGAGTACTATCTTTTATATGTACCATACAGAATTGTTGTTTTGTCTCGTTGGTTTCACCTAGCTGTTTACCTGTAGAAAGCATTCTATATTCGAATTCTTTCCAAATAGCTAATGGTAAATCGACTTTAATTGCTGCTTTTTTATTCAATGAACCACCTGATCCAGAAGCTGCCTCATAATCTTTATCTGTTTGAACAGTAAGATCAGGTTTTTGAGTAGTTCCGGTCATACCAACGTATTCAGTGTTTAATCCCCCTCCAATTCCAGTACCTCCATTTTTTTCATCATTTCCACAAAATATTGTTAATAACATACACGATAATAAAATAATTGAAGAAATTTTTTTATTTAAAGGAGTCATTTTGGCCTCGTCGGTTGGTTTGGTTTTTATTGCGTGGATTATACACTAAATAATTTATTTAATTCAATTTATTTTTGAAATGACAAAATTTTTTGCTTGAACTAGACCTTTTTCAGTGGATTCGAACCATTTGATATTTTTATCGGATAATTTGAACCAATTATATTGAGTTCTAACTAATTTATGGGTTTTAAATTTAATTTTTTGGATAACGTCTGCTAGACTTTCTTTACCTTCTGTTAAATATTCATAGAGTTCTTTGTAGCCTACTGAAGACATAGCTGATTGCTGATCTTGAATGTTGTTTTTAATCAGATATTTAATTTCATCTATCCAGCCAGCTTCTATCATTTTGTCAACTCTATTGTCAATTCTGGAATAAAGTAATTTTCTTTCTAAGGTTAGTCCTATAGTAATTTTTGAATATGATTTAAAGAGAGGGAATGAAGTTGAATCGGATTGGCCTGATTCATGAATTTCTATTGCGCGAATGATTCTTCTATGATTTGATGGGGCTATTTGTTTCGCACGTAGTGGATCTATTTTTTTAAGAAATTTATATGCAAATTCAGGGCCAAATAACTTTATTTTTTCTTCTAATTCTTCTCGGAGTAGTTTGTTAGGCGGGACTTTACTAATTGTCCAGTCATCTAGTATTGCTTTTATGTACTGACCTGAACCACCTACGATAATAGGTATTTTTTTACGTGATAAAATTTCTTCAGTTTTTTCTTTAACTAAATCAAGAAACTGTGAAATATTGAAATTCTCTTGGGGTTTTAAAATATCTATTAGATGATGTTTTGTAGTTTTTAACTGAGTCGCATTTGGTTTAGCAGTACCTATATTGAAGTGTTTGTAAACAAGCCTGCTATCAGCATTAATAATTTCTGCATTAATATCTTTAGCGATTGAGATAGAAAAATCAGATTTACCTATACCTGTTGGACCAACTACAATTAAAATTGGTTTTGCGTAATTACTCATTAAGTTAATTATTGTTTTGTTTTTTTAATTAATTTGATGAATTCATCTGGGTCTAGACTTGCAGTTCCTACAAGAGCTCCGTTGATATCTTTTTGCTTTGTGAATAGTTCTATGTTTTCTGAATTAACACTACCTCCGTAAAGAATTGGAATGTTTTCAGCAACATTATTTTTGTTTAGTTCAGTTATTACATTCCTGATATATGAACACATATCTTGAGCATCTTTGGCGGTAGCAGCCTTTCCTGTACCTATTGCCCAAACAGGTTCGTAAGCTATCAAAAGTTTATTAAAATCCGAGGTTGATTTTAATGCAGATAATATTTGGGTAGAAACTATTTTTTTTGCTTTGCCACTTTCACGTTCTTGAATGGTCTCACCGACACAAATTATTGAATTGAGATTAAATTTTTTAGCTAATAGAAATTTTTTATTAATATCTTGGTTGGATTCTTTGAATATTTGTCTACGTTCTGAATGCCCTAAAATCACTGTGTCACAATAATCTGAAATCATTTTTGCTGAAATTTCACCTGTGTAAGCACCTTCTTCTTCACTATGTATATTTTGAGCACCTATTTTTAATGAAGAATTTTTTAGGATTTGATGTACTTGAGCAAGGTATAGGGCAGGAGGGCATATAGTTATGTCAATATTATTTATATCTAAGCTTGCATTTGATAATTTTGTAGAAATATTAATTGAATCAGAAATAGTGGTATTCATTTTCCAATTCGCTACAATCTGCGTTTTGTTCACTTACTTTATATCCTAGTTTTATTTATATATAAGACGAAAATGTTTCGTGAATAATTATAGCATCTAAGTAGCTGAAATCAATTTTAAGGCATATAAATTAATAAATTGATGTTCTGATACAAGAAAATGGTATAAATGTTTGTTTAATTAAGAAAAGTTTTAAATTTTAAAAATAAGTTATTTATATTTAATTTATATCTGATTTAAACAAAAGCTAAGAAATTAAACGAATTAAAACAACACGCATAATTTGCGTGTATATTAATAATATTTGTATTTAAAATAAAAATTTTATACATTTTCTAAAAAGATATTAAAATTGTTTTTTGAAAAGAATTGAATAGTTTTAATGTTTTCTTAGAAAAGACCTGAAAAGGTATTGACTGTAGTATTTAGCGTCGAATAATATAGTAAAAGTTCATGGAGGAACGATATGAGAAGAAAAACTAAAAAGATGATCGCTGTCGAAAAGGTTCACCAGCAACCTCTAGAAGATATGCTTCCTAAACTTGTGACTGATTATGGTCTTTCTGCTACTGCTGATTCCCTTGGTGTAAGTAAAGCTACCCTTGGTTATTGGCTTCTCAAGTTAGGTATCAATGTTCAACGTGTTGCTCTTGCACCTGGTGACAGCTTAGAGATTAAACGGGCTTCATAAGTACCCAAAGCACGACTTATATAGCCAAAAAATTATTATCCCGGCATGATTTAACCCGTCTATGCCGGGATTTTGCGTTATACTTAGGTATCTGGATTTTATATCATTTTAGATACAAATATTAAACATCTCGAAGTATTCTGCGTCTCATTTCACGATTTTGTTCTTTTTCTTTGATTGACCTTCTCTTATCATGCAGTTTTTTACCCTTTGCAACAGAAATTTGTACTTTTATTCTATGTGATTTGAGATACATCTTTACTGCAATAAGTGTATAACCCGACATTTTTGAAGAACTAGATAATTTTGCGATTTGTTCTTTGTGGAGCAATAATTTTTTGGGCCGTGTAGAATCGTGATTGTTAATGCTTGCTGCAGAGTAGGGGCCTATATGGCAATTATTTAACCATATTTCATTCATGTGAGATGATACGTAGGATTCAGTAATATTTACCTTTCCTTCGCGAATTGCTTTAATTTCTGTTCCTAGTAATACTATTCCAGCTTCGTAAGAATCAGAGAGAAAATATTCAAATTTAGCTTTCCTGTTTGTAGCAATGATTTTGGATTTATTCATGATATGACAATATTTAAGCTTCAGATTTATTAGAAATAATTTTTTTCAACTCTTCTTTTGCTTTATTTAATTGATTGATATCTGCAGTTTTAGGGTCTGAATCTGTAACAATTATATCTGGTTGAATACCAGTTTCATTTATTCGGGTTCCATTTGGTGTGAACCAGTATTTTGTAGTGATATATACTCCACCTTTGTTGCTTAATTGTCGCAGAATGTTTATCCCACCTTTACCATATGATCTTGAGCCTATTATTATGCCTCTATTTCTGTCTTGTATTGCTCCCGCTAAAACCTCGCTTGAACTAGCGCTTCCTCTGTTTATTAGGACTACCATTGGTTTTTTTGTAGCTAGTCCTCCAGAAAATACTTTATAATCTGTTCTATTACCTTTTCCGTCTATTGAATACATTACGATTCCGTCTTCAAGAAATTGACTTGAGACTTCAATTGCAGCTTTTAATGTTCCACCAGGATTTCCCCTTAGATCTAAAATTATTCCCTGATAATCGCGTTTCTCTAGATTTGAAAGTATATCTTTTAGCTGATCGTTTGTATTTGGATAAAAATTTGTAATTCTAATATGTGCATAAGGGTCGTCTTCAGTGCTTCTTAAAAGAACTGTAGGGAGTACTATGACATCTCTGATAATTTCTATTGTTTCATTTTCTTGGGCTGCAAGATGTTTAACTTCTAGGATTACTGTAGAACCTTTAGGGCCTCTGATTAATGAAACTACTTCAAGCAAGGATAATCCTTCTATGGATTTTCCATCAACAGATAAAATTATATCTCCTGATTTAATTCCGGCAGCTTTAGCAGGTCCTCCTTCAATAGGTGCGACAATAACTATTTTGCCAGCAGAATTTACAGTTACATGAGCGCCAATGCCTTCAAAGTTTCCTTTGTACATATCTCCGAAACTTCCAGTTAACACTTCAGGTTTAATATAAGAAGTTTGAGGGTCTCCTATAGAAGCAATCATAGCTTTAATTGCTTCTTCAGCCATGATTTTTGGATCTAAAGATTCCTGATCTACATAATCATCTTGAATGTATTTCCAGGCTTCCCAAATAATTTTGATTTCATCAGGTACATCTGAAGGGGAGTCTAAATTTTGTGTATGGTCAAAGCCTTTAGGAATATCAGGTTGATCAAATGTTTTTACATTTATAATGGGTGTGGAGTTAGTGTCACTAATTTTTTCATCTTGAAAATAAGAACATCCACTTATAAATATTGATAAAGTTGAAAAAACTGTAATGCTTAGATATAAAATATTGTTTTTTAAGTGCAATTATAGACCTCATAAATAGTAATTAATCTCCAATATTTTAACACTGCATAATTGTAATCACTATAGCAAATTGGCATTCTTTATAAAATAATTGACTAGCTATGTATTTTACAACAATCAGCAAAGGGAATTCTATTCACTGAAAAGATTTTGAAAAGATTGAAAAGAATATAATCATATTGATGTAGAAATATTTTTGTAGATATGGATATAATAAGGGCAAAAATTTGACAATGAATACATTATGGCTAGATTACTGAAAAATACATCGCGTACACGTAAGGTACGCCCATATCCTCTTCATCCTATTCAAGATTGTCTTGAAATAGCTACCGCTATCTTTTCAAATAATTCGGGATTGCCTATAGATCGCAATATTCTTGCCTCTCAATTAAATTCTACACCTTCTAGCAGTGGTTTTATTACAAAATTGAATTCTTCATTCAAATATGGTTTAACAAATGGTGGATATAAGGATCCTGAAATATCATTAACTTCTTTAGGCCAGGCTGTTGTAAGTCCTAAAAGTGAAAATGAATTCCGGCTTTCTCTAATTCAAGCTGCTTTAAAGCCTGATTTATTCAGAAGATTTTATGAAATTTTAGATGGTAAACCTGTTCCGCCTCCTGAAAATTCAAAAAATCTTATCTATCGAGATTTTAATATTGATAATTCATTATTAGATGAATGTTTTAACTTGATTATAGAAAATGGTAGATATACTGGGATAATTACTCAAACTGGGCATCAAATGTTAGTAAATCTTGTCTCTTATATTAATTCATTAAATGATTCTGAAACTACCTCAACTTTGCAAGCATCAATTTCTTTAGAAAATGATTTGGGCACAAATTCTGATTTATTGTCTAAGAATGAGTGTTTAATTGGATATGTAGGAATGCTTGATATAGCGAATGATTTGTCTAAGCATTTTCAGAGGCTTGAAATAAATTCTACTGTTGAAAATATGTTTTTTGCAAATAACTCTGAATTAGATAAAATATTTTCTGATTCAATAGGAGACAGAAAATTTGCAGTTTTATTGATTGAACCTATCGAAAAAAATCTTGATAGTTCTTTGGCAAATTCTCAGATTGAAAAAATTTCTACAATTTTAGGGGCTTTATCTGTAATTTTTAGAAATCGATTGATTTTAGTAGATAATTTTGGTTTAAGCTTTGAAAGTATTCCGCCAGGAGTAGAAGTATTTAATTTTAGAGAAGATGATTCAGTAGATAATTTATCTTTAAAGATATTAGAAATATTTATTAAGAATAAAGTTATTGAATTTAGGACTAAGTAAAAATTATATTTTGGTTTACATAATATATATAGTGCGAACCAATTACTTAATGAAAACAACACCCTTCTCAACATTATCTGGGCATTCTTGAGGCTTTAGTTTCATTAGCACTTTCAAATGCTAAACGCAGACCACCTATTACTGCAAACAGGTCTATAAAAGTAAAAGAATCTTTTTTATTTGTTGTTTGTTGCATGATTTGAAAGTATCACATATCATTCGAATCAAAATCAATATAATTTATTTACTGAGAGGTATCCTAAATTCTGAAAAATCGCCCCGATAATTATGAGGAAAAACAATTAACAAATTTCGGGTATAAGTTTATTGCCGGAATAGATGAAGTTGGTAGAGGTACTTTAGCCGGACCTGTACTTTCAGCTTTAGTAATATTTCGTAAGGATTTTGGTTCTGAATGGTTTCATGAACTTGATGATAGTAAACGTTTGACTAAAAATAAACGTTTAGATCTTTTTAACTTAATTAATTCAGATGCATTATGTGTTTCTGTTGGTTCAGCTTGTAATAATGAAATTGATGAAATTGGTATTATCTCTGCTACCAAACTATCTATGGTAAGAGCGATAGAAAATTCTGAAATCACACCTGACTATCTATTAATAGATGCTGTAGAATTAGATTCAGTTGATGTACCTCAGAAATCAATTATTAAAGGAGACCAGATAAGTTCTTCTATTGCTGCTGCTTCAATAATTGCAAAAGTTACCAGGGATCAAATAATGGTGGATTTTGATAAAGTTTACCCTGAATATGGATTTGGAAATCATAAAGGATATGGTACCAAATCCCATATGGCATCAATAAATAACTATGGAATTACTCCTCTACATAGAAAATCATTTGAACCAGTAAAAAGTATGATTCAGGAGTCAAAATGAAAAAAATAAATGGAATTTATGTAATTATTGATCCGGAATTTATTAATTCAGAAGATCCTGTTGAAATGACTAAAAAGGTCTTAAATGGTGGTGCTAAAGTAATTCAGTTAAGAAACAAGAAAGATTCTGTATTAAATACTATTAAATGGGGTAAAGAAATCTCAAGACTATGTGATCAATATGGCGCAGTTTCTATAATCAACGATCGTGTGGATATAGCTTGTATTACGGATGCTGATGGAGTCCATCTGGGACAGGAGGATGTTTATCCTGATCTTGTTAAAGAAATAACTACAAAAGATTTAATTATTGGTACATCGAATGCTACGATTTCAGAAGTGGAAGAATCAGAAGATAATGAGTCCTCTTATATTGCAATTGGTAGTATTTTTCCTACTACAACAAAAATTGATACAAGGCCAGCAGGTTTAAAACTTCTTATTGATGCTAAAAAAATATGTAAAAAGCCAATTGTTGCTATAGGTGGAATCAACCAGAAAAATATTAAAAGCACTATAGAAACAGGGGTGGATTCTGTATGTATTGCTACTGCAATAACCTTATCTAAAGATCCTGAAAAAACTACTAAATCTTTATCAAAATACTTTAATATTTAGTACGGATAATATAAATTAGTAGATATTACTATTGATATTTGGAGGGAATTAAATGTCTCAAGTTTTATTGGCTGTTATAGCTGGAGTAGTAGCGCTTTTTACTGCTGGATTATTGTTTCTGAGGGTTCAAAGAAACCCTGTGGAAAATGATGTTGTAAACGACATCGGCGATCTTATTAAAGAAGGTGCGATGGCCTTTTTAAGAAGAGAGTATACAATCCTTTCAATTTTCGTTTTGACAATATTTGTCATATTGATACTATTCATTGATTTGGATGTTTTTGGTCTGATTGGAGAAAGTCAGGGTAACATTAATATGTCTATCTCTTATCTTGTAGGTGCTATAGGTTCTGCTCTCGCAGGATTTATAGGAATGTCAACTGCGGTTAGAGGAAACACACGTACAGCAAATGCAGCAGAATCTAGTCTTAATAAAGCCTTAAGTGTTGCTTTTTCTACGGGTGCTGTTATGGGATTTGTAGTTGTAGGAATAGGTCTTGTTGGAGTAGCTGTACTTTATTATTTATTTGAAAGTCCAACAGTAATTGCTGGTTTTGGATTCGGGGCAAGTTCTATAGCTCTGTTTGCCAGAGTTGGTGGAGGAATTTTTACAAAAGCAGCTGACGTGGGAGCAGACCTAGTTGGCAAGGTAGAAGCTGGCCTTCCTGAAGATGATCCTAGGAATCCTGCAGTAATAGCTGACAATGTTGGAGACAATGTTGGAGACGTAGCTGGCATGGGTGCAGATCTTTTTGAATCTTATGCAGGCTCTATTATTGCTACGATTGCATTAGGTGTTGTAGCTACTCAAAGTATTACTAGTGATCTTGTGATTCTTCCATTAATTATTGCAAGTATAGGTATAGTTGCATCAATATTAGGAACTTTCTTAATTAGGACCAAAGACGGAGCAACCATGAGTGATTTGCTCTGGACACTAAGATATGGAATTTTTGGGGCTGGTATTTTGACTCTTATTGGAAGTGGTGTTTATATATCTGTAAATGAGATTGATTTTAATTTATTCTGGGTAATAGTTGTAGGAATAGTTGTAGGTATTGTTATAGGTACAGCAACTGAATATTTTACATCGTATGAATACGCTCCAGTTAAATGGATTGCTTCTCAATCTGAAACTGGCCATCCTTCAACAATTATTGCTGGAATAGCTGTTGGCTTATATTCTACTATTATACCCACAATTGCGATTGTCATTGGTATAATACTTTCTTTTGTGTTAGCAGGAGGTTCAGCAGAAACACCAGTAATTGGTTTATATGGCATAGGATTAGCTGCTGTTGGAATGTTATCAACTCTTGGAATCACACTTTCAACAGATGCATATGGGCCTGTTGCAGATAATGCCGGTGGAATTGCCGAACAAGCTGGTCTTGATCCTAAAGTTCGTGAAAGGACAGATGCATTAGATGCTCTTGGTAATACTACTGCAGCTACTGGTAAAGGCTTTGCTATAGGATCAGCTGTTTTGACAGCTCTGGCCTTGATGGCAACTTATGGAACTGTAGCTGAAATTAGTTCTTTTAACATTATGGATCCTAAGGTACTTGTAGGAACAATCATTGGTGGATTATTGCCTTTTGTTTTTGCAGGATTAACTATGCAGGCAGTAGGTACTGCAGCTTCAGCAATGATAGATGAAGTCAGGAGGCAATTTAGAGAAATTCCTGGTCTAAAGGAAGGTAAAAAAGGCGTTAAGCCTGATGCTGCAAAAGCTGTTGAAATATCAACAACTGGTTCATTAAAAGCTATGATTGCACCAGGACTTTTAGCTGTAATTGTTCCAATAGTTGTTGGTTTATTACCATTCTTAGGTCCTGAAGCTTTAGGTGGTCTTTTGGTAGGATCAATTGTTTCAGGATTTCTTCTAGCTATTTTTATGGCAAACTCAGGTGGTGCGTGGGATAACGCAAAGAAATATATTGAATTAGGTAATCATGGTGGGAAAGGTTCAGATGCTCACGCAGCAGCAGTTACAGGTGATACTGTAGGAGATCCTTTCAAAGATACCTCAGGTCCAGCTATAAATATTCTTATGAAATTAATGGCGATTGTTTCTATTATATTTGGACCATTGTTTTTATAATTTGTTGTTGTTTTTTTCAGTTGCAAAGCCTATAAGTTTGTATATTAGCTTTGCAGCTGTGAAAGAACATGATTCTGGACCTTCGTTTGGACTGAGTTCAGTCACGTCAAATCCAACGATTGAATGATGTTGTGCTGTCTGCTTAATAATTGAATTGATTTCTTCCCAGTTTATTCCGCCAGGTACTGGGTTTCCAACTGCTGACATAATTGATGGGTCTAGTACATCTAAGTCTATGCTTATGTATACTTGATTAGAAAGTTGGCTTAGTGCAGAATCAATGTCTTCTTGTAAATTATTCTTGGTACGATCCCAGTAATATATTTCATTTTCAGATTTTGATTTTGAGATAAAATTAACTTCTTCTGAACTAATACTTCTAACACCTAATTGGACTACTTTGCATATAGATTTCAATCTTCTTGCAACTGAAGCATGCCCCCATTTGGTTCCCATATATGTATCTCTTAAATCTGCGTGAGCATCTAAATAAAGTATAGATAAATCAGGGAATCTTTTAATTGCGGATTTGACAGATCCTATCGTTACAGAATGATCTCCGCCTATGATTCCAGTAATTTGATTTTTCAATTTTAAATTATCAATTGTTGTTTCAATTTTCAGTAACATTTCTTTTGGGTCACTGGCAAGTGGAGAAATTTCTGGAGTAGTAAAAATTCCTGTTTCTGTGATATCTTTTTTCATTTCTATATCATAATTTTCAAGTTCTACGGAGGAATTGATTATTGCATTTGGTCCATATTTTGCACCTGGTTTATATGATGCAGTTCCGTCATATCCAATTGGAATAATTACAACTGAACAGTCTAAAAAATCTTTTTTATCATTTTGCAAATCAAGGAAAGTATTCCATTTAAAATTTTTTTGATGAAATTTCATTTGGGTGTGTTTCTTAATTCTTTTAAGGGTTTAAAATTATTAAATTTATATTGGCGGAGTATTATCAATTCCACGATCTATTGTCCAGGATTTAACTTTTTCTAATTTGAAATATGATTTTACTTGAGATATTGTTTTTTCTACATTAAAATTTTTGCAAGAAAATACATCAATATTAATATATTTTCTTTCCGGGAAAGTATGAACGCTGATATGACTTTCAGCTATTATTACGAAACCAGATATTCCCCAATCCTGACTATTTGTTCCCTCATATTTGTTTACCTGCGGTTTCATTAATTTAGCCATGCCAATTTTATTGGGAAGTTCTTCTAAGAATTTAGATATCAGACTTTGGTTTTGTAAAATTTCAGGATTTCCGTCATGTCCGTCAATTAATAAATGCAATGATTAATCCTTTGAATTCTGATTTACTGATTTAAATCGAACTATTTTATATAATATTATTGAGATAAATTCAAAACTTTTTTATTTAAGATGGTAACCATTGTTTTATTTTTTCACGAAACTAATAAATAAAGCTAGACGAGACAAGAAGTTTGGCCTTCTTTTTGTTTTGATGGTTTTACTTTTTGGAGTCATAGGAAATAGCATTTGTTTCTATGTTTTTGAAAGAGTTGTAGATCCTTCAATTACTGTTTCTGATAGTTTATGGTACAGCGTGATTTCAATCACAACTATTGGTTATGGTGACTTTAACGCGACTCAACTTGGTTCCAGATTAGGCACTTTAATATTCGTAGTTTTGATTAGTCTTACTGCTTTTACAACTACGGTGGGAATTATCGTAGATTGGACTACTGATTTAAGAGAAAGGGAGAGAAGAGGCATGACTAAAGTAAATTTAAGAAATCATTTGATAATAGTCAATTTTCCTGGAGAGTCTAGGATTTTGCAAATAATTGCTGAATACTCTCTAGCTGATAATAACACATCAGAAATCGTAGTGATTTCTGATGAAATAGAGCAGTTGCCTTTTTCGATGGATAACGTAACTTTTATTCGAGGTTGGCCACTTGAAGAGGAAACTTTTGCAAGATGTAATATTTCCAAGGCATCTCAGGTCATGGTTTTAAGTCCGAATTATTTGGACCATAGAAGTGACAGCTTCGTTGCTTCTATAGCTTTTGTAATTCAGAATTTAAATCCTGAAATAAGGGTGGTAGCAGAATGTCTTGATCCTAAACATGAAACACTTTTTGGGAAATCAGAAAATCTCTCAATTGTTCATACCATTCAAATGGCGAATAATTTACTTGTTCAAGAAGCTTCTGATCCTGGAGTTGCTCTTTTTACACATTCAATAACTAGTAATGAAATTTCAGCTAACCTCTTTTCTATACCTGTTCAGGAAGGTCTGCCTTCTGGAAAAACATATGGTGAAATCAGTAAAAAAATTGTGAATTCAGGGGTTAATGTTTTAGGAATAATTAGGGATGGAATTGTAATCTCAGAAATTGGAGATTTAAATCACTCTATTGGAGATATAATTGTTTATGTTTCTGAAAATAGAAAGTCTTGGTTAGAAATTTCTGAGAATGTCAGTAAATTTTAACTGATACTAAACTTCTTCAGCTGCGTCCAGATTTAACAAAAAAACGTTGCCCTGCCCGATTCCTTCGGTAATCTCAACTTCATGAACATATAGATCGTGGGCGTCAAGCAATGTGGTATTTCCTGTTGTTTTTACTGATATACCACTAGGGGTTTTAAAGTTTTTATCGGCTTCAATACTGTCCATTTTAGCGTAGCTCAAAGATGAAACTCCTTAATTAATAACTCTTAATATAATAACATATTCTCTGAAGTATAAACTAGAAATAATGATATGTTGATTTATTGAAGAAATTGATATTCATATGGTACGCTTTGTATTATGACTAAAGAACTAAAAGAACGAATAATTGTAGCAATGAGTGGAGGAGTTGATTCCTCAGTTGCAGCTTTACTACTTCATGAGTCAGGTTATGATGTAATCGGAGTTACTATGCGATTATGGAAGTCTACTCAAAAAACTAACAAGTTTAGTAAGCAATGTTGCTCTGTCGACGATATCGAAGACGCACGTATGGTTTGCGATTCAATTGGTATACCCCATTATGTTTTTAATTTTGAAAATGAATTTCAGCAACATGTTGTTGATTATTTTTTAAGAGAGTATGATCGGGGCCGCACTCCACATCCTTGTCTTGCATGTAATGACAGACTTAAGTTTGATTTTTTGCTTAAGAAAGCTATTATGTTGGATGCAAAATATGTAGCTACAGGACATTATGCAAGAATTTTGAAAAGTGGTAGAGAATTCCAGTTATTAAAAGCTATTGATCATAAAAAAGATCAGTCTTATGTTTTATTTAATTTAGGTCAAAAAGAGCTCAGTAAATTAATGTTCCCTGTTGGTCAATATAATAAAGCACAAATAAGGGAATTTGCTGAACAATTTGATCTTGAAGTTGCTACAAAGCCAGATAGTCAGGAAATATGTTTTATTCCAGATGGTGATTATAAGAAGTTTATTGCTGACAGGAATAAACCTTCTCCTGGTTTATTGAAATCTGTTAATGGAGAAACACTAGGAACTCATCCAGGGATACAGTTTTTTACTATTGGCCAAAGAAGGGGCATAGGATTAAAAGGCGGAACTGGTTCACCTATGCATGTTATATCAATAGATAGCGAATCCAATGAAGTAGTAATTGGTCCAGAAGAATTTTTATATAAAGATAAACTTTTTGCTTCAAATATAAATTTGGTTTCTGGTAATTCTAGTTTGGAAAATGGGACAGAGGTTGAAGTAAAGATTCGATACAATTCACAACCTCAAGCTGCGACCATTAGCCTCTTGGAAGGTAATTATGCTGAAATTAATTTTTTGAAACCACAAAGAGCTATTACTCCAGGACAAGCTGTTGTATTTTATCAAGATGAAATTCTTATAGGTGGAGGTTTCATAGAGTTGTCCTATGATTATAAGAGTGAAGGTAGTTTACCTGTGAGACCTGAGCCAAGGGTGAATCAAATTATTGGTTAATTTATCTGGTCCCCTCCCCGATTTCTTCAAAAATTTTGTGCTTTGGAGGTATAATCGAGGAGAGGTAAAACTTTATTAATTAATCCAATTAGTAATTAAGAATGCACATGGTATTATAGAACATATGTGCTTGTCAATAAAAATTAGATCACATGTGCTAATTTTTATCAAGTATTTTGAAATTTGTTACAATAAATCCAATTAAGGAGAATTTATTCGTGTCAGTGTTACCTATAATTGAATATCCTGACCAGATTTTAAGAAAAACAGCTAAACCTGTTGTCAATTTTGATAAATCTTTAACCAATCTTGTTGAAGATATGATTAACACATTACATGATTCTCAAGGTATTGGATTAGCTGCTAATCAAATTGGTGTTTTATTAAGAATAATAGTTTTACAAATGCCAGATGAAAATGATCCTAGGGTATTTATTAATCCCGAAATTATAGATCATGATGGAAATAGAAAGGTTGTCGAGGGATGTTTAAGTGTTCCTGGATACCATGGATATGTTTTTAGATCCCTATGGGTAAAAGCTGTTGGTTTAAATAATAAATCTGAATATACAAAATTATATGCAGATGGTTTGCTAGCCCAAGCTTTGGAACATGAAACAGATCATTTAAATGGGATAATGTATTTTGACCATCTTCGGAAGCATGAAGATCTTATCAAGAATCCATCAGAACAAAAATAACCTTTTTAATCATATATTAATATTGAGTAATTATGCAGAAATCAGTAATCCCTTCAATATTGCAAACAATTTCAAAATCAGCCAATTCAAAGGATATTAAGTGCTTTTTAGTGGGTGGCGCTGTTAGGGATATTTTGATGAATCGAAAAGTTTCAGATATTGATATTGTTGTTGATACAAATCCGTATAATTTTACTGATCATTTGGCTCAGATATTTGGAGGCACTCCCGTTGTTTTGGATGAGTCTAGAAGCAATATATGTAGATTGTCTGGAATAGAGAAATTACCCAATCAGCAGAGGAATTTTTCAGAGAAAATTGATTTAGATATAAAGGAAATAGATCTTTCCATAAAAAATGATTTATTGAATAGAGATTTCACAGTGGATGCTATAGCTATTGATTTAAATACCTATGATCAAGAAATCAAATTAATTGATTTTTCGGATGGATATTCAGATTTGTTAAATAAGAAAATTCGAATGCTAAATGAGGATATCTTTTCTTCAGATCCTCTTAGGTTAATTAGGGCAATAAGATTATCTGCTGACTTAAATTTTAGGATTGACCATAGTACAGAAAACCAGATTAGAAAAGATTCAGGACTTATAAAAAACGTTTCAGCAGAGCGAGTTCGTGATGAATTTATGAAGATTTTGTTAAATACAAAATCGAAAGATTATTTACGTCAACTGGATGAATTAAATTTACTTGAAAAATTTTTTCCAGATCTATCGAAATTAAAAAATTTATCACAACCTGATGAACATTTTTGGGATGTTTTTGATCATTCTATAGAATCTGTCGGATATATTGATGAATTATTTTATGGATCGAAAGTAAAAATTGGTAAGCAATTTAGTAATATTGAGGGTATAATAGATGAGTTAAGAAGTTATCGTGAAAGCGATAAACCTGATGATCAAAATAAATTTGTACTTTTAAAACTTGCTGCTCTTTTACATGATGTTGGAAAATACACCACAAGATCTGTTGATTTAAATGGGAGAATAAGATTTTTAGGTCATTCAGAAGCTGGAGCTAAGATTTCTGATTTAATTTTAACTAATTTAAGAATGCCTAAAAAGTCGATTAATTTGGTGAATTCGTTAGTTGAAAATCATCTTAGACCTGGACAGCTGTCTTCTAAAAGGCAGCTCCCTACCAGCCGAGCTTTATATCGATATTACAGAGATTTGGAAGGAAACTCTATTCCTTTAATAATTTTGTATATGGCTGATGTTTTAGCTGCAGCTGGACCCAAGCTTTCGACAATCGAATGGAGCAATACCTTGAGGTATGTAAACCATATAATTGGTTATCATACAACAGTTTCTGAGCAAAACAGGTTCAATACATTATTAACTGGACATGAAATAATGAGTACTTTTGGTCTTAAATCAGGTAAAATAATAGGTGATTTATTAGAAAAAATTAATGAAAGCCAAGCTTTAGGACAATTACGATCTAAACAAGATGCTTTAGATATGGTTTCTTGCTTGCTTTCTTCAGGAGAAGATTTTGCGAAGGAATATTAGATCTATAGTAGTAGTATTTTTGCTTGCTACATTTTCATTTTTAGTTTTGGGATTTCAGCAAATAAATTTATCCAGTTTCCAAAGAGGTAATTCAGATACTCCTTTTGGATTAGAATTGGGTTTAGATTTGCAAGGGGGTACCCATCTAGTCTATCAGGCAGATATTCGTGATGAAAACGGTCAGAGTGTTCCGCCTAATTCGGATCAAATGCAGTCTTTGAAAATGACTATCGAACGCAGAGTGAATTCTTCTGGTTTAGGAGAACCAATTATTCAGCTGTTGGGAGAGAATAGGTTGTTAGTGCAGTTACCTGGTGTTAAAGATCCTGATAGAGCTAAATCAATCATAGGTGAAACTGCTCAGTTAATGTTTCTACATAGAAAGGTTAATTTTCAGGAAGAAATCCCTGATTTTAATGCCTCTGATATAGTTAAATTTTCTCTAGCAGCCTTGAAGTCTCCCGAAGAAGGAGAAACACTTTCTAAAAAACCAGAGCAAGTTGAAGGTGCATTTGATCCTTACGCGTTAAACACTATAGGGAAAAATCAAGTTTTATATATTCCTGAAGATGACCAGCAAGCTGCTGAATTTGTCCAAGAAAATAAATCTTTAATTCCAGTTTTAGCTATTGAAATTAATGAACCATCTGATCAAGTTTTTGAAGCTATTGTTACACAGTTAAGAGTGAGCATGTTGCCTTTACAAGGGACTAATAAATTTTATCCAGATGGTTTGCAGATAGAGCTTACTGGAGATCTGACTGAGAATATGATTCTTACTTATAATCCACTTGTTCCAAGTGGAGGAGGATTGATTCCTATTACAACAAATGTGAATTTTTATCAGTTAGAAGATGGAAGTAATACTTATTTTATTAATATAAGAGAATCTTATGATACTTATCAAAATGCTTATGAAAAATTAAATTCTATGGATTCAATTGTGTTTACCAAGCGTGTTGGTAAACGTGATGAACCCATTGGTCTAACAGGAGATGATTTAGATCGTGCATATGCCGGTCAGAAAGCTGGAGTAGGAACTCCTATAATTAATATTGAATTTAATCAAGAAGGTACAAAAAAGTTTGCTGAATTAACTACTGAAATTGCAGGTACTACGGATGAATTAGCTATCATTTTAGATGGTAATCAGCTTATTTCTCCCGTAGTTAGGCAACCCATTTTAGGTGGTTCAGCTTATATAGATGGATATGATTTTACTGTTCAGAGAGTTAGAGATATTTCTTTGTTATTAGAATCTGGAAGGTTACCTGTTCCAATTAAATTAATTACTGAAAGAGCTATAGATGCTACTCTTGGAATAGATTCTTTGTCTAAGAGTGCTTCAGCGGGATTGCTTGGTATATTGTTAGTTTTATTATTTATGATAATGTATTATCGTATTCCAGGATTTATAGCTGCTTTGGCTTTAATTTTGTATTCTGTAATGCTACTGTCCATATTTAAATTATTGCCAGTTACTTTGACTCTTTCAGGAGTTGCAGCTGGAATTTTATCTATTGGTATGGCTGTAGATGCAAATATATTGATTTTTGAAAGAATGAAAGAAGAATTAAAGCTTGGCAGGACTTTACTTACTTCTATAAATATTGGTTTTGCTCGTGCTTGGCCTGCTATCAGAGACGGTAATGTATCTACTCTGATTACTTGTTTAATATTATATTGGTTTGCTGATACTTTAGGCGCAACTATTGTGAAAGGTTTTGCTGTTACTTTAGCTATTGGCGTATGTGTTAGTTTATTCTCAGCTTTAACAGTTAGTAGAACCTTATTAAGAATAATTTCTCATACTTCTTTGGGTTCAAAATTAAGATTTTATACTCCGGCTGGAAAATCTGGTTTGTTAAATTAAATGATAAAATTATTGTATATGGAGGAATAGTTGGATTTCGTAGGTAAAAGAATTTGGTTTTTTATTTTTTCATTAATTGTGATTTCAATTGGTGTTGTTTTTTTAATAATTTCTCCTGGTCTGAAGCCTGGAATAGATTTTACAGGTGGTTCAACTTTGAGGCTAAGCTTTGAAAATGATGTCACCCAAAGTCAAATTAGAACAAAATTAACTGAACTTGGACATGATGGTGCAATAGTACAAAAGATGACTTCTGGGCAAGAAGGAGATTATTTTATCAGAGTAGGAGAACTTCAATTACCTGAAAAAAAATCATTACTAAGTTCTTTACAGGACTCTTTGTCGCCAGATGGAATTAACGAATTATCATTTGATTTAGTTTCTCCTGTTGTAGCTTCAGAGACAGTATTGAATGCTTTCTATGCTGTTTTGGCGGCTGTAATTGGGATTTTTCTATATATTTGGTGGGCATTTAGAAATATGCCTAGTCCATTAAAATATGGTTTCGCAGCCGTTATTGCCTTAGCACATGATAGTTTCATAGTAATCGGGATGTTTTCAATGCTGGGTTATTTATTTGATATTGAAGTAAATGCTATGTTTTTGATTGCCTTGCTTACTGTAGTTGGTTATAGCGTCAATGATACTATTGTTGTATTTGACAGAGTTAGAGAAAATATAACTCTTTATCCTGCCAGATCTTTAAGAGATAATGCTAATTCTGCAATAGGAGAAAGTTTAGGAAGATCTTTAAATACTAGCTTAACTTTATTATTTACATTACTAGCTTTAATGATTTTTGGAGGAGATACTATTAAGGAATTTTTATGGGTCCTATTAATAGGTGTTATTGTAGGTACGTATAGTTCTTTGGCAATTGCTGCTCCTGCGCTGTTTTCATGGGAAAATAGAGACTTATCTAAACTATTCAACAAATAATTTTATTCAACAATTTAGATATAAAATAAGCTAATAATAACGCAAAATCTAATGTAGGGGACAAATAAGTATTGATGTAGTTTGGACGATGTTTAGGTTTTGTTTATTTTCAACATTTTTAATCGAACTTGATATTCCAAATGCAACTACAAAAATTGTAATTATTACCCAAATTGCTAAAGGAATAAAAAATGTTGGAATTCTCATTTCAAAAAATTAATTTTCTGATAGAACTCTACTCGCAGCAGACAAGGCACTACCAGGTTCAATTTCATTACCGTATCTAGGTAAAAGTTTTTCTAGGGCAGCTAAAAGATTTAAAACGTATTCTGGTTTACTGGATTCTCCCATTAGACCAACACGCCAGACTTTTCCGGCATATTCCCCTAATCCTCTGCCAATTTCAATCCCAAACTCTCTTAGAAGAATTTTTCTTCCTTCAACACAATCGATGTTTTTAGGAATTGTGAAAGGTGTAATCTGACTTAATCTATATCCATTTTGAGAAACTACGGTTAGCCCCAAAGCTTCTAAGCCGGATCTTAATGCTGAGGCATTTAAGTTGTGACGATCATATCTATTCTGTAATCCTTCTTCAACTATAATTTTTAAAGCTTCTCTTAAGGCTAAAATCATAGTAACAGGAGCTGTATGATGATACGTATGAGCTTCACCCCAATAATCTGAAATTAATCCTAAGTCTAAGTACCATGAAGATGGTTTAGTTGTCCTGTTTTTTATAGAGTCTAGTGCATTTTTACTGATTGCTGCCGGAGACAAACCAGGAGGGCAAGCTAGTCCTTTTTGTGTTGCCGAATAGGCATAATCAATACCTATGGAATCAAATTCAACTGGATTCGCACCAAGAGATGTAACTGCATCAACCATTAGCAAAGCATCATGGTTTTTTGCAATTTTTGATAAGTCTTCAAGTGGTTGAAGTATTCCTGTAGAAGTTTCAGCTTGAACAGTAGTAACAAGTTTCACATTTTTATGTTTTTTAATTTCTTTTTCTAATAAATCTGGAGGAAAGGGTTTTCCCCAATCTGAGCGCAATGGGATAACATTTGCCCCTACCCTAGTTGCCATTTCAAATTGTCTTTCACAGAAAAAGCCATGAATACACATTAGAACTACATCATTAGGTTCTAAAATTGAGTTAAGCCCAGCTTCCATTCCTGCTGAACCAGTTCCGGATAATGCCATAGTTGTAGCTGATTTTGTAGAATATACAATTTTTAGTAAATCAGAAACCTCTTCCATAATAGAAATAAAATCAGGATCTAAGTAACCAATCATTGGGTTAACCATAGCTTGAAGAACTCTAGGAGGTACCATCATAGGACCTGGGCCTAATAATATTCTTGGAGGTATAGTTTGAAATTTTGTTTTGGGTATTTCTTGCATGAAAATTTCCTGTGGTTAGTAATATTTGAAAGTGATTATAATCATCTCAATTAAAGTCACTAAATATTATATTTTAGGTAAATTAGAATGTCTATTTTTAAATGTATTAATATAACTTTTTAAGACTTAAGTATATTAAAGAATATCTAAATATTTTCAAATAGCGTATGATATTTTTAATTTCAGATTTCATAAGGAGTAGCATTTGTCATATAACCAAAATAAATTTGATTTTATTACACGCCCTGTTCTTAGGAGTAGAAAGTTTAGTGTTACATCAGGACATTATTTATCATCTTTAGCAGGTATTAGAATTTTAGAACAAGGAGGTAATGCTATTGATGCGGCAGCAGCAACCTCTTTTTGTTTGAATATTATTAGGCCAGATAATAATGGTATAGCTGGTGAAGTTCCTACTTTGGTATATTCTGCAAAAGATAAAAAAGTTTTTGCAATTAGTGGAGTAGGATGGTCAGCCAAATCGTTTAATATTGATTGGTGTAAGAAAAATAATGTAGATATAATTCCTGGAGATGGATATTTACCTGCAACTGTTCCTGCTCCTGTAGGTACATGGGCCTTAGCTCTTGCTAGGTTTGGAACTATGGGTTTTTCTGAAGTTCTTCAACCTGCTATCGAGTTAGCAGAAAATGGTTTTCCAATACATGAACAATTGCAACAAACTTTAAATAATTATTTTAAATCAGGTAAAACATTTCCTACTACTGATGAAATATTTTGTCCAAATGGAATTGTGCCAGATGTCGGCGATAGAATTGTTAATATTGATGCCGCTAATACGTTAAAAAAATTGTGTTTAGCAGAGAAAAAAGGAAGAAAACGTAGCCGAATTACCGGACTTGAGGCAGCTACTGATGCATTTTACAGAGGCGAGATTGCTGAAACAATAATTGATTTTATTCATAAAAATCCTGTAGAAGATATTTCTGGCAGATCTTTCAAAGGAATGTTAGATCTTGAAGATTTTTCTGAGTGGCATGCAACTATTGAGGAACCAGAAGTTATTAATTTTAGAGGTTTAGATGTATTTAAATGTCCATCTTGGACTCAGGGGCCTACATTTCTTCAGCATCTTGCTATTTTAGATACTTTTGATTTGGAAAAAATAGGACACAATACTGAAGAATATTTACATATTTTAATAGAGTCAGGTAAGTTAGCTTTTGCTGATAGAGAAGCATATTATGGAGATCCTGATTTTGATAATGTTCCATTAGATGTTCTTTTATCAAAGTCATATAATTTAAATAGAAAAGAATCAATAAAAAAATCTGCTTCAATGGAAATGTCACCAGGCTTAGTTTCTGGAAAAGTTCCTGATTTTGCAACTTCTTTTGATGTGATTTCTGATAATCGAAAAGCTTTAGGATTAGATAATGGAGAATTACCAGATTTTGATCAGACTGGAATCCATACTGGTGGAGATACAGTGCATCTAGATACAGTTGATTCATTTGGGAATATGGTTTCTTCTACTCCAAGCGGAGGCTGGCTGGCTAAATATTCACCAGTAATAAAAGGTTTAGGTTTCCCTTTGGGAACTAGAGGCCAAATGTTTTATTTGAATCCCTCACGACCTAATGCATTATCTGGTAGGAAACGCCCTAGAGCGACACTAACTCCGGGCATAGCAACAAAAGATGGATTGCCTTATTTAGCTTTTGGTACTCCAGGTGGTGACAGCCAAGAACAAACTACAATTCAGTTTTTCTTGAATCATCATGTTTTTGGAATGAACTTGCAAGAAGCTATTGATGCTCCAAATTGTGTTATAGAACACTTCCCTAGTTCTTTTTATCCAAGAGAAGGAATTCCTGGAGGAGTAACGGTTGACGGAAGAGTTCCCCAAAATATAATTGATGGATTGAAAAATCGAGGTCATAAAGTTAAAGTTGGAAAACCTTATTCAGTAGGTGAAGTTTCAGCTATAAGTCTTGAGGCTGAGAAAGAAGGCTTAATTTCTTCTGCAGCGTCAGCACATGGAGGATTAGCTTACGCAATTAGTAGGTAGAGTTATTTACTTCTTTGCTTGAAAGATGTAATAACTTTTTTGTTTGCTTCAATAATTTGCCCTACGTATTCTTCTGTAAAAAATGGTTTCATTGAAAATCCAATACCTTTTGACATGAAATTATCTCCAAAAGAATTTTTCACTTTTCTGTAGTCTATAGGTGTTTCTCGATTATAATCGAGAGGGAATCTTGAATTTCCATATAGGTTTGGTTCAGACAGGAATGGGTTTCTGTAAAGTGGACCATGTTCAGGGGTTCCTATATATGGACCAGAACAGGGAATCCCTTCAGCAGATACTGCGGCGGCATATTCGTCGGGGGTGCAATTTAAAGCTTCAGTATCAAGAGTGAATCTTAATCCCCAATACGTATGCTTAACGCCAGGCCTTACTTTTTGTGCAGTAATTTCTTCAAAATCTGATAAACCTTCTATTATATTAGTTGCAGATCTAATTTTGGCGTCAACATAACCATCTACTTTTTTAAGCTGTACTCTTCCCATTGCCCCCATAATTTCATAGACTTTATAATTTGGAGCTAGGAAATAATTTGCATAAGGTTCACCATCAAGAGAAGTTGTTCTCCTTGGCAATGCTGCATCAATAAATAATCTAGCTCTATCCCAGAGATCAGGATTATTAGTTAAAACCATACCACCTGCACCTAAGTTCAGATGTTTTCCACCGAAACTAACACCTGCTATATCAGCAAGAGATCCAGCTATAACACCATTGTCTTCAGAGAAATGTGACTGGCAACAATCTTCTATCAAATAAATTCCATGTTTATCAGCAATTTTTCGGAGTTCTCGTACATTAGCGATATTACCCATAAGATTGACTACAAGAATTGCTTTTGTTCGGGAAGTGATTTTTGATTCTACTTCTGCTGGATCTAAGCACATTGTTTCATCAATATCTGCAAAAATAGGCACGCAATTTTGAAGCAAAATTCCAATAATACTTCCGCCTGAAGTCCATGCGGTTGTAATTATTTCATCTCCAGGGTCTGGGTTTAGCGCTCCAACACATGTGTGCATTGCGGAAGTACCAGAGTTAACCATTACACCATACTTTATACCGTATCTTTTGGCATATTCATCTTGAAATGCTGAAACTTCAGGTCCAGCTGGAACTTTTAGCAAAACTCCAGATTTAATTACCGATTCTACAGCAGCAACATCATCTTCACCAAAGTTATGTGTAGGACTAGAATCTTGTTCAGAACGAACAGGAATTCCACCATCTATTGCTAGCTTACTCATAGGTTACTCCCATGTTTTACTAAATTTTTATCTTTCTCTAAATGCAGTGACCACTTTTCTATTAGCTTCAATGACTTGACCAACGTATTCTTCGTCAAAACTAGGCTGCATTTGTAATGCAATACCCTTAGACATCAATTCTTCTCCGTGAGGATTATTCCATTTTCTATAATCTATAGGTGTTTCTCGATTATAATCGAGAGGGAATCTTGAATTTCCATATAGATTAGGTTCAGAAAGGAATGGGTTTTTATATAAAGGTCCAATGTCAGGAGTTCCTAAGTAAGGTCCAGAAAATGGAACACCTTCAGCTGCAACTGCATCAGCAAACTCATCTGCGGTACAGTTTAGAGCATCAGTGTCAATTGAGAAATTTAAAGTCCAATATGTGTGCTTCACACCAGGTCTAACTGCTTGAGGTGTGATTTCTTCAATATCTGAGAGACCGTTAATGATATTGGTTGCAGATCTAATTTTGCTGTCAACATAGCCATCCACTTTTTTAAGCTGTACTCTTCCCATTGCCCCCATAATATCGTTGATTTTATAGTTAGGAGCTAGGAAATAATTTGCATAAGGTTTGCCTTCAGCGGGACCATTTGCTCTTGGTAAAGCTGCATCATGAAAAAGTATAGCTCTTTCCCAAAGCGCGGTGTTGTTAGTTAGTACCATTCCACCTCCGCCTATGTTTAGGTGCTTTCCACCGAAACTAACACCAGCTATATCAGCAAGAGAACCTGCGGTTATACCGTTGTCTTCAGAAAAATGGGATTGGCAGCAGTCTTCTATCAAGTAAATTCCATGTTTGTCAGCAATCTTTCTGAGTTCTCTTACATTAGCGATATTACCGAATAGATTCACAACTAAAATTGCTTTTGTTCGAGAAGTGATTTTCTTTTCAACATCTACTGGGTCAAGACACATAGTGTCATCAATATCTGCAAAAATTGGGACACAATTTTGGAGTAGAAGGCCTAGAATACTTCCTCCAGAAGTCCATGCGGTTGTAATTATTTCATCTCCAGGATTTGGGTTCATAGCTGCTACACAAGTATGCATAGCGGAAGTTCCAGAGTTTACAGCTATTCCATATTTCACACCATATCGGTCAGCATATTCTCTTTGAAATGCGGTTATTTGTTCGCCTTTACCAATTTTTCCAGATCTGATAACTTCAGAAACAGCTTGTACATCATCTTCTCCGAAATCATGTGTTGGCCAATCTTTTTCTTGAGAAATAACAGGGGTACCGCCATTTATAGCTAATTTTTCACTCATTGTAAAACTCCATATCAAAAATATTTATTGTGAAATCAGAGACAAAATAATTTTATCTAAAATTATTTCTCGATCCTACAAATTCAGAATCTTTTTGTCAAGTTTGTAAATGAGAGTTTAATATGGGTCTAATTAACTTTTATTTGATTCAAAAGTTTTCAAACTATATCGTTGATAAGGATCAAGAAATTTGCGCAATCCAATGCCTGTAAGGTTGAAACCAATGATTGTGATTGTAATTGCTATGGCTGGAGCAATTGTTAACCAAGGCCACTTGAAAATAGCAAGCCTAGCTCCTGAAAGCATACCTGCCCATTCAGGATATTTAGGTGTTTTCATTCTAAGAATATCTGCTGTAGCTCTTTCACCAACATATAGTCCCAAAAATCCTAGTTCTGCAAGAGTCAGTAAAATAGCACTAAGTTCTTGGGTTGTTGAAGGTATAATTTGTGCTGAAATATTAGGCAATATATGTTTGTAAAATATTTGAAGAGGAGAAGAACCGACAGAAACGGCGCTTTCTATAAAAGGTTGACTTTTCACCCAACTGATAGAGTTGTTAACAAGGTTAGTTTGTTCAGACCATCCAGTTAACCCTAATCCAAATATAAATACCCAAATTCCGTTTCCTCCTCCTACAGATTTTATAAATATTAAAGCAAATAATAGACTTGGGATAGAAGCTGATACTGATGCAATAGATAACATTTGTTTGGATAAATTGTTTTGTTTTAGTCCTGAATATATTCCAATTAAACTACCTATTCCAAGTCTTAAGATAGTTACAAAAAAACAAATTGTCATAGTTTTTTTAGTTCCATGAATTACTCTACTTAGCATATCTCTGGCTTTCGCATCCGATCCCATTAAGTATTTTTTATTAGGAGAAAATGGAGCAGCTTTTGTTTCTCCATCAAAATTTTGTAAGACGCGACCTCGTTCTTGAGGATCAAATGGAGCAGCATGTTCTGGCCAGAAAGTGAAATAAACTACTACCAAACAAACCAATATTCCTACAATTAAAGCTGGATTAGATAAAAGGGTGAATATTTTTTCCACAAAATTAAGGGTGTTAATTTTATAAGAGTTATTTTTATCTTGGTCAACGTTGGTTGTGTCAAATAATTTCAGAACCAATTTAGCTGGGGCGCTAAAATTACTAATTGCAAAGCTTGATGTAAAAATTAATGATAGAAAAACTAACAAATAACCTGAGTTTGTGATCCACCAGACTGAAGTATATTCTTCTATAGCTATGATCAATTTAATTCCGTTTCTTTTAACGGTAAATAAGTAAAATAAGAAACTACCTATATATGATTATAAATCATTTATGAAAGTATTGAATTTAATTATATATCGTTATTATTTTTTATTGCGGAGGCTGCAGCTATTATCCCATAAACAAGGCCTAGACATAAACCACCTCCATATGAATGATTATATATTCCGCCTGTATCACCACCTGCAGCATATAAATTTTTTATTGGTAAATTTTTTGTGTTTAAAACTTGGGCATTTTCATTAATTTCTAATCCTCCAAGAGTTATGGTAATTCCTGTTGTAAGTGCAATTGCATAGTATGGAGGTGTTAAAATTGGGTTTAAATTTTTTTCTCGAGGAATACCTTGCGATGATTTGGTTTTGTTTACAATATAATCGTTGTAAGAAATAATACTTTTTAAAGCTGTTTCCTTATTGACACCCCAATTGCTCATGTTAGACAGGAGTTTTTCTAGAGAATCTTCTTTGGTGGTCAGTGCTTGAATCTCAATTGATTTTTTGAATGGATCACTATCAGGTTGCCCAGAGATAGATTTTTTTATCCCATATTTTTGATATATTGTTTCATCAAAAATCATATATGAGGTTGCATTATTTTGTTTAATGGTTGCTTCAGCATTTGATTCATCACATATAGATTCATCAGTAAATCTATTTCCACTATCATTGATCAAAATACATTGTTCTGAATGGTACATCGTGAATTCAGAAAATCTATCTCTTGGAATTTCTGCAGGTGGCGCCGGCATTAAATGTCCGTAAAAACTATCCATTG
>Ga0310344_10000543_pt1:0-22500 | contig 29717 bp, 23 predicted proteins | sample HC15DNA20200_MG_FD_203801 | JGI IMG/M metagenome (GOLD analysis project Ga0310344, IMG submission 203801) | Marine microbial communities from station ALOHA, North Pacific Subtropical Gyre - HC15-DNA-20-200_MG | ecosystem: Environmental > Aquatic > Marine > Oceanic | place: Pacific...
TAATAAAACTATTTGTACTTATCCTAATACTTTCCAGACCGGCTTCTGCAAGTTTTTTAATAGCTTTTGTATTACTACCATTGGTATTTAAGTGGAGTGTGCCTTTATCAGTTTCATTCCTTATCATCTGGCAAGAACGTTCTATTATACCAGCTTGCAGTAATGGTTCTCCTTCGCAGCCTTGTCCAAAGCTGACCATACTATATTCTGCTTTTTTAAGATGAGGTACAGTAATCTCCGTAATTTCTTCTGGCGTGGGGACAAATTGTATCCTATCATGACTAGCAGGAAAAAGATCGTCAGTTTGTAAAGAAATACATCCACGGCAGTCAGCATTACATAAAGGGGCTATAGGAATACCAAATTCCCACCTTTGATGAAAAAAATTCTTAGCTGCGAAACAGTGAGATTCAGATGCACAGTAAGCAAGATGTGGAATCATTCTATTTTTAGGAAACTTTTTTTTCATTTTAGAAATTTCAACTTTTAAATTAGAGTCATCAAAATTAAAAGGGTCCCATCTTGCACAGTCATCGACTTGTATTGCGGCACATACAAACTCTTCTTTGTCCTGATCAAAACCAATCGCGGTATATGCCCATAGCGGTAAAGTGTCAGTAGATTTTGTTTTCTTAGAAAATGGAAGGAGTGTCCTCATCCAACCTGGCGCTGGAAAAGTACTTGCAGCTTGAATAGAGAATGATTCTTTAGTCCAATTTGATTTTTCAATAATTGTTACTTTATTATTTTTTTGATCAATTCCACCTGGATGACTATTAGGGATTGTGAAAAATTTGCTTCCTTCAGGAAGTTTCGATAGTTCTTCTCTGCGAGGAACTTTCGGATGTATCCCAGATGCTCCAACCATTCCTAGAGTTGGGTGTTCAAATAACTGACCTTTTAAATCAGAAACTACCATCAAAGGAAATGACAAAATTTAATCCTTATAAAAGAAATTAGATTTGATTTGTTTTCAATTTCACCTTTAACATACTGTTTATACATTAATTTTTTATTTTGAAGAAAACCAAGTTAAATTTTCTTTGTGATTTGAGGTTGTCTAAGGATGAATAGTGATTTTTTTTCAAGAATTCCTTTGGTAGAAATATTAACTAAACAATGCTTTTCTTTCTGGAGAGATTTTTCTGAAAATGATTGGAAAAAACAAACTTATTGTGAAGGATGGTCCCCTGAAGATATTGTTAGTCATTTAGTGACTGGAACAGAATTTTATTCATACTCGATCGAACGTGCTATAAATAATCTTTTACCTGAACCTCCTTATGGTAAAGATATTGACGAATTTTATTCAATAAGAGACATCAAAGGCAGACAACTTATGGAGTTGTCTCATGAATTGTTATTGGAACGATTTGTAAAATCATCAAATGATTTACAATCGCATATGAATAAAATTACTACTGCGAACTCAGAGCAACTTGGATTTCATCCCAGAGGACTTATTCCGCTAGGATTTTGGATTGGGCAGCGATTGTTTGAAATAGTACTTCATGATTGGGATATTCGTTATGGACATGATAAAGATATTAATCTTTCTGTAGAAGGGGTGAAAGGTATTTTGCCTTTTCTTCCTATGCAAATTTGCCGACTTTTTAATAGGCGCGAAAATATTTCCTTTAAAGGTTCCTTTCTTTTTGTTTTACAAAATCCAAGAAAGAAATGGATTATTCAAGTATCTGATGATAGTGCAGAGGAAAGTTACGATTTTAAAATTGATATAGACGCTAAAATTGAAGTAGATTCAGAAAATTTAATTTTATTATTATTCGGAAGAGAAAATTTAGAAATGGTTGAACAAAATAACAAATTAAAAATTGAAGGTGATAGAGAAACAGCTTTTAAGTTACTTAATATTTTATTTGCAAAATATTAGGGGTAAAATGAATAAAAAAGTAAACGGTTTTTATTTCTATGACAGTCCGCGTGCGATTTCTAGAATAGAAAATATGAGGTTTGCTGATCCATCAAAAACACCTTGGTCGCCTCTAAATAAACCTTTATCCGAATGTAAGATATCTTTAATTTCAACTGCCGGAATTCATTTGAAAGCCGATCAAACATTTGACTATGATAGGGAACGAAGGGAACCTACTTGGGGAGACCCTTCACATCGAGAAATTTCTAGATTCGCAAAACAAGAAGATTGTCTTTATACTCATTTGCATATTGATACAAGTTTTCTTTCAAAAGATAGAAATGTTTCTTTCCCAGTTGAAATTTTCACTCAGTATGAGAAAGAAGGAATTATTGGTTCTCTTGCTGAAACTCTTTACTCAACGATGGGCTATACTCCAAACTTCCATCCTCTTTTAAAAAAAACTGCGCCTCTCATCGCGGAAAAGATGAAATCTGAAGGTGTTGATGCGGTCTTTATTTTTCCGGTCTGACCTTTATGTATGAGGTCTGGTGGGCTTCTTCAAAGAAAGCTAGAAGAATTAGGTATTACTACAGTTTCAATTAGCAATTCACCGGAGATGACTGTCCGAGTTGCTGTGCCACGCGCTGTTTTTATTCAATTTCCATTTGGACGTCTATTGGGTGATGTAGACGAAAGAGAGCAACAGAGAAAAGTATGTGACGATATGTTAGAAATGTTATCGAATGCAAATGCACCTAATTCTTATAAGCATTTGGATTATAATTGGCCTGAACCTCCAGAACTTACAAAATGGCGTCCAGATATACCTGCGCCTCTAGGAAGTTTAAGAGAAGAAGGTGAAGTAGACGAAGAATTAGTCGAAAAAAACTATAGAGATGAAGAGCGAGAAGGTCTTTAAACGAAAAGCAATTTACTATTAAATTACTTCGTTTTAAGTCCAGCTTCTTCTAATTCTATTCTGAACTCTTTTTTTTCAATTTCTGACATTTCTGAAAGAGGAGGCCTAACATTGCCTCCAGCGAGACCCATAATTGATTGCCAAAATTTCAAACGTGCAATGGGAAGATTACCCTTTGCCCAAGGATCCCATATCCATTTCTTTGCAACACGACGAAGTGGTTCTAACGTTAATGAAATCTTTTCAGCTTCAATAATCTGTCCTTGTTGAGCTAGTTGAACATAAGATTTTATTGGAAAATGATTATCCCATTGATATAAATGTATAGAAGGTCCTGCCAGAAAAACTTGTTGGTTATAGAAAGCTGTATTTACTAAAAGGTTATCTTCTCGAGGGTCACTAACTACTATTTTATCACCAATTAATTTTCGAATTGCATTTGTATGTTCGAGGCCACCGTCATTTTTAATTGCACAAATATTATCAATTTCACTGAGAGATTCTATCTGTTCAGGAGAAAGTAAGTAACCAGCTGTTGGCGAATTGAGAATAAGTATTCCAATTTGAACAGAATTGGCGATCTCTTTGAAATAATTAAAAATTAACTCTTTTGTTCCTGCGGCGTAGTAAGGGTTCATAACAGCTGCAAAGTCTGCTCCAATAGACTCTGCATGTTTAGTCAATTGAATCGCAGTTTTGATTGAATGATGCCCAGTCATAGATATAGTTTTAATAGCTCCAGAGTTTTCCTTTATTATGGTTTCTTGTGCTTTTTGTCTTTCTTCTATAGTAAGAGACCAAAATTCGTTAATAATACCACCTATATATATACCATCTGCGTTGAGAATATTTATATAATATGAAAGATCTGATATAAGCCCCTTTAAATCTAGGTCCAGATTTTTTTTAAATGGATATGGTATCGCACCCCAAAGTCCACGCATCTCTTGCTTGGCGTATTCTTTTGCATCTTTTTTTGAATATTTCATTTTTAAATATAGGCCTTTTTTAAATTCTTAGATGCTACACCACCCGTCATCGACTAGTAGATCATGTCCATGAACTGCACTTGAATCGTCGGATGCGAGATAAACAGCGGCGCCTGACATTTCTTCAGCACTGATATATGCCCTACCGGTTGGAGTAAAACTTTCCATGAGTTTTACGAACTCTGGGTCTTTCTGAAGATGCTCATTTAATGGTGTAGCAGTATTGCCTGGTGAGATAGAATTGACGTTTATGCCATCTTTTGCAATTTCTGCTGATAGTGCCTTTGTAAGCATATGAACACCACCTTTACTTGAACAATAAGGTATTGCATTTGGAAAGGCGTGTGTTCCTGCTATTGATGAAATAAATATGATTTTTCCATTTCTTTTTGTCTTCATAATAGGGACAACTGCCTGAGCCAAAAGAAAATTTCCTTTTAAATTTATATCTATAATTGAATCCCACTCATTTTCTTCATATTGTTCTATGGGCTTATTAATCATCATCCCAGCATTTCCTACGACTATATCTATTGTTCCAAATTGACTTAAAACGTCATCGACCATTTTGAAAACTGATTTTTTTTGAGATACGTCACAAACAAAATTCATTGCATTTCCATTTTGAGAATTAATCTTCTCCACAGTTTTTTTTCCTCTTTCACTGTTTCTGTTAGCTATAGCTACTTTTGCTCCTTCACTAGCAAATCTTAATGAAATAGCTTGGCCTATTCCTTGAGTCCCTCCAGTGACAATAGCTACCTTACCTTCAAGTCTCATATTTCACTCCTTTTTCTTAGCGTTGATTGTCTTAAAAAAAAGAACACTCACTTAATATTTTTTTTTAAGGATAGTTTTTTTCGACATCTTTTTGTTTCAATAAAATCAATTTCAAATTTGCTATTTAATACTACACCGTAAATTTCTTTTGCACGTCTTCTTGAGATCCATGTTTCTATAACATCTTTCTTAACTTTTTCTATTGGACGTTCCCAAGGATATCCATATCCCCCACCTCCAGTACAATATGACGCTATTGTCTCTCCATCCTTGAGAATTATGTCAGCACAAGCTGGTAATTTTTCTTTCCCCCCATTTTTTTTCAGTAGATAATTTTTTGATGCTGCTCCATGAAGGCCACCTAATGTGCCCTTTGCTGTATTAATGGCTCCATCTGAAACGTATGCCACTTCAATATCTCCACCACCAATTGGACTATATTCACAATATCCAGACGGAGAACCAATGGTTCTTCCTGCCCCTTCAGAATCGGGAACTAGTTTTCTAGTTTTGACAAGGATTGGAAAATGTAATTCGTCTAACTCAATACTATCCACAAAACACATGCCAGAGTTTCCGGCATGTAGAATTGTAAGCCAAGAGTCTGTTTTTGCAGCGGCAGCACCTCCAGTAACCATTAAAAAAAGATGATTTACAAAAGGCTCATTATTATTTCTTGGATCTAAGCCTGAAACAACACCCATGGATGCAGGAAAAATTGCACCGCATTCAGCTAATCCGATACCATCTTTTATTTTTGAAAAAGCTCTTTGTACAGGATTAGTGACACGGTCTGCTAAGTTAGTAGTAGCAACTGACATACTTACTGGATGTTTGCCACCACCTACTACCGAACCTTCTCTAATGTGAACCCTTATTCTTCTAAAACTTCCTGCATTAGTAGGAACTGAGTCTTCAATACTGTTGAAAATTCCAATCATAGCTCCTGTTCTAGCGCATCCTTCACTTAAATTTAGTCCGCAAGGCATAACATCGGGATTGTCCTCCAAATTAACATCTATCATTGCATTTTTAGCATCAATTTTTAATTTTACTTTTACTTCAATACCATTTTTAGGGGTACCTGGTACCGGATCATGAGTACTCTTAGCTTGAGAAGATCCATTGGGTAATTTCTTAATAGCAGATATCATTCTCTTTTCACTATAGTTAAACCACTCGTCGGTAAACTCATGTAAAGTGTTCCAACCGTACTCTTTAGAAATTTGAATAATTTCTCTTTCGCCTATTCTGGCTGCCCCGATCATTGCTAAATAATCACCGTGCCACTGCTCAGGAACACGAATTCTCATTTTACAAAGTCTAATGATGTCTTCGATATCTCTAAAGTTTTCTTGGACTTTAGTTGGAGGAAAAATCAAAGCACCTTCTTCGTAAACATCTCTAGCATGACCCATATAAGTTGTTGGTTGGCCGTTACCACAGTCAGCTTGATGGGCTTTTACCCATACTGTGAAATGATGCTTACCTTTCTCGTCTATAACAGGGACTAAAATTGTATGATCTGCTGGATGTGAGCAACCATGATAAGGAGAATTGTGCAGGAAGGCGTCTCCCCGCTTAAGTTTTGGATGCATTTCTATCAAGGATTTAGCCATTAAATCTGCGCCACTCAAATGATGTATTGGTAAAGATTCAGCTCCTGTTAACAAAAAGCAGTCATTAGTAACAATACTTGTAGAAAAATCTCTTGCTAAATTTAGAACGCCGGATCGTCCAGTTCTTAAAAGAGTATTTGCCATTTTAGATGTAACTGCCTCAAAACGTTTACTAAGTACCGCTAGTGTTAAAGGATCAAATTTCTTAGAATTTATTTTTTTTTCTTTTGTAGTTTTCATTTTGATTTCCTAACTCTTCTATTCCTGGTCTGAACTAAAAATTTATTTTAAGACTACCTCTTTTTGTTCTCGTCGCTTTTGAACCTATATCAAGTACAATAGTAGTAAATGGTGATTCGATTATTGCAGGACCTTTTACAGTATGATTCTTTTTAATATTTTCAAGTATTATAACTGGAACATTTAATAATCCTTTTTTGTCAAAAAAAGCTTTTCTTTTCTTGGAGATATGATGTTTGTAAAATTTATTCTTTTTAATTTTTCCAATCGGTTTTGAACGAATTTTACAATTAACGGTTGAACGCCAACCAATAAACTCTATTGGTGAATCTGGATCACTGAATGCAAAAATATTCTCATGAGATTTATCAAAATCTTTACGGAATTTTTCCACTGATTGTTTTGTTTTTAAGAGATTTTTCGTAATTGGCAAATCAATCTCCCAAACTTGACTTTTGTATCGAGCTTCAACCCAAAATTCTATTTTATAATCGAGGTGATTTTCCCGAGTTCCTTTAATGAATTTTTCAGCTTTCATTTTCAATTTTTTTAAAGTTTGTTCTACTCCTTTAAAATTAAAATTATTGCTTGAAGTAAAAAAAAGTGCTCTAAAATCGGCATGGAGTTCTGACATAATTGCACCGGTGGCCGAGAGTACTGAACCAGTTTCTGGAATTATAAGTTCCTTGCAGTTTAGTCTTCTTGCAATTGCGACGGAGTTAAGTCCTGCGGCACCGCCACCTCCAATTAAAACTGAATTTCGAGGATCGATTCCTTGATGTATAGTAATTTCTTCTATTGCACTAACCATATTTTCTGTAGCAAGATGAAGAATTGCTTGTGCACCTTCATTCAGCTTTAGATTTAAGGGTTTGCAAATGTATTTGTTTATAGATTTTCTTGCTTTTATGAGATCTAGTTTCATTTTACCGCCAAGAAAATAATCTGCATCTATATAACCTAAAATTAGGCAAGCATCCGTAACCGTAGGGAAAACGCCACCTTTTCCATAACATGCAGGACCTGGATTTGCTCCCGCACTTTTAGGACCTACATGGAGAAGTCCTCCTTCGTCAACCCAAGCGATACTTCCGCCTCCAGCACCAATACTTTTCACATCAACGGAAGAAAAGCCAAGGATATTACCTTGATATTTATCTCCAAGCCATGTTTCAGGTGTCATTGGAATTTCGCCATTTCTTACTAAACTTACATCGTAGGTTGTTCCTCCAGTATCAGCGATAATTGCTGTACTTGATTTAGAATCTATTTTTGCAAAATAGCGTCCAGCAATAGGAGCCATAGCGGGACCAGAACCTACAGTATGAATTGGGGCCTCTGCTATTTCTTTATAGTCCATAACTCCACCTTTAGACGTTAACATAAGGAGTCTTCCCTGAAATCCTCTTTCTTTTAGATTGTCTTGTAAATTTAATATATACTCAGTCATTAAGGGTTTTAAAGATGCGTCTATACAAGCGGATGAAGCTCTTCTATATTCTCTTAAAACTGGATTTAATTCATGTGACAAGGTAAAAGGTATTTTTGGTAATTGAGTGTCTAAGAGGTTTCCAATTTTTTTTTCATGTATAGGATTTACCGTAGACCAAAGCAAACAAACGGCAATTGACTCTATTTCTTTTTTTTTCATGTGGTTGATTATTTTTATAAGTGAATTTTTATCTAAAGGTGTGATTATTTTTCCTTGAGCACTTATTCTTTCTTTTACTTCGAAAGTTAAAGACCTTGGAATATAAGGTTGTGGAAAAGGAACCGAGAAATTAAAGGGATCAGTTCTTCCACCTTCTCGTAGGACAAGGATATCAGGATGGCCGAGAGTTGTTAAGAAAGCGGTTTTTGCAGTTCCAGATGTGACTATCGCGTTTGTAGCTCTAGTCGTCCCATGCAAAAGAAATTCCCCTTTTGACAAGAGATCAAATGTTGAAATTGAAAAATTTTCCGATGCTTTGTCAAATGCAGATAAAATACCTTCTACTGGATTTTCAGGAGTAGTTGGAGATTTGAAAATATACAACTTTCCTTTCGAATCTTCTATTACTAAATCCGTAAATGTTCCACCCGTATCGACAGCAAAGCGCATTCTTTAATCCTTTAAGTGATTATATTTCTTTTTTTTTAATCATTTTAACATGAGAATAGTAGAATTATAAAAATTTATTTCTTAGTCTTTTTTGTTATTAAATTTATATATAATAAAATTAATTTTTTGTGTTTATTTATAATTTCTTTAATAAAAAAGGATTCAAATGTCGTTTTTTCCTGAGCCCCTAAAGGCCGATGATCTTTCTTCAAACTATGATACTGGGACATTGCCTACAGATCTTGAGGTAAAGGATTCGGAAGGAAAGTTAATAGGGCAAGAGCGTGCTGAAAGAGCACTCTCATTTGGTTTAGAGATGAGTTCACCTGAATTCAATGTATTTGTTGCAGGAATTCCTGGAACTGGACGTCATACAATGTGTGAGGAATTTTGTAAACGAGTAGCTAAAAATCGTCCCGCACCTAATTCTATAGTTTTTGTTCATAATTTTTCTGATTCAGATCGACCAATATGGCTTAAATTTCAAGCTGGTTTAGGACGTGCTTTTCAGAGCGATATGCTTGCGTTAATTTCTGAATTACAAGAAGTAATTCCAAAGGCATTTGAAGAAAAATCTAAGGATGAAGAACGAAAAGAACTAATAGATTCTCTTCAAAAAAAACAACGTTCTTTAATGAATGATTTAGAAATTAAAGCTAAGGAATTAAATTTTACTTTAAAAATAGGTCAGGGAAATTTCACCGTAATTCCATTGATAAACGGAGAACCAGCTAAAGAGGAGGTTCTTGAAGAATTATCTGAAGAAGAAAAAGAAAAAATCAATAACGACAGAGATAAATTTTATGCTGAAGATATTGATGATTTTGTACGTCAGTCAAGAGAATTAGAAAAAGAAATAAGAGAAAAATTACGCGAACTTGAGCAAGAAGTAGCACTTACAGTTGTTCGTGTTCCAATGGATGATTTACGTGAAAAATATAGAGATTTCTCTAAAGTTTTAAATTATCTGAATAGTGTACAAGAACATATTCTAGAAAATCTTTCTCCCTTTTTACCTTCTGATGGAGCGGAGTCATCTAATCAATTAATATCTTTTACAGGGAAAGCTCAAGATGAAAATCCTTTAAGCGTTTATGAAGTAAATTGTATTGTAGATAATTCAAATCTCCAAAGTTCTCCTGTAATTTACGAGCCAAACCCAAATTTTACAAATTTATTTGGACAGGTTGAGAGACGTGCGGTTTTTGGCACATATACAACTGATTTCACCCTCATTAGAGCTGGTTCTATGATTTCTTCTAATGGAGGATTTTTAATACTAGATCTTTTAGATACGCTAACTAATCCAGGAGTTTGGCCTGCACTAAAAAGAGTTATAAGGAATAAAAATGTTAGAATTGAAGATTTAGGCGAAACCTATGGATGGTCTACTGGTGGAATAAAACCTGAACCTGTGCCAGTTGAAGTAAAGGTTATTTTAGTGGGTAGTCCTATGCATTATGAATTACTGCTTCATTATGATGAAGATTTTGGAAGACTTTTTAAGGTAAAAGCTGATTTTAGTGAATCTATAGATTGCGATCCTCATACTATCAAGGACTATCAAGTATTCATTGAATTTCATCGCCAAAAAAATGACCTGCTTCCTTTCACAAAAGAAGCGATTTTACGTGTACTTCAAGAGAGTTCTCGTTTTGTTGCAGATAAGAAAAAACTGTCAACTCGTTTTGGTGATATTAGAGAACTGCTTATTGAAGCAGATCATTGGGCTAGGCAAGAGGGAGTAACTCAGGTTGATAGGTTGCAAATAGAACGAGCGGTAGAAGAAAAGAGATTTCGTTCGGATCTGCTAGACGATCGTTTAAGAAAACATATTGTAGAGGGCACTCTTCTGATTGACGTTGATGGTAAGTCAGTTGGTCAGGTAAATGGTCTTGCGGTTTTAAGTTTAGGAGATTATAGCTTTGGTAAACCGTGCCGTATTACTGCGCAGACTTTTATGGGAGAACAAGGAGTCATTAATATTGAAAGAGAAAGTAAACTTTCTGGCAATATTCATGATAAGGGAGTGTTGATTTTGCAAGGTTATATGGGTGGTCAATATGCTCAAAAGAATCCTTTAACCCTGTCAGCAAGTATTTGTTTTGAACAAAGTTATTCTGGTATTGACGGTGATAGCGCTTCATCTACAGAATTATACTCTATCTTAAGTAGTCTTTCAGGATTACCCATTAGTCAGGGGTTAGCAGTCACTGGATCAGTTAATCAAAGAGGTGAAGTTCAGCCAATAGGCGGAGTTAATGAAAAGATTGAAGGATATTTTGAAATCTGCAAAGAAAAGAAAAAATTAAACGGACAACAAGGGGTATTGATTCCTATACAAAATGTTAAGAATTTAATATTAAGAACAGAAGTGAGTCAGGCTGTGAAGGAAGGTAAATTTAAAATTTTTCCGATAAGGAATATAGATGAAGGTATTTCAGTTTTAACTGGAATAGAGGCCGGCAAAAGAGATAGTTTAACAGGCGAATTTCCTGAAGAAAGTGTGCATGGAAAAGTTCAATCTAAACTAAATGAAATGTTTGAAAATCTGACAAATTTACGTAGGAACGATGAAAATGAAGAAAAAGAGGAAATTATAGATGATCCTTCTATATCCGAAAAATCTCCTCCATCCCCAGAAGAACCTCCAGTTCCACCTCCCGTAAATTAGTTTTTGATTTATTTATCGAATGTCTTCGTAAAATTTGGCTAGTTTTTTTTCTGAAAATCCTATTAAATAAAGTATGCTTAGTCCCCACCAAATATATAGAGTTTTTATTTTACCCCAGTGTTCTATTCTTCTAGGACTTGTAGATATTTTCTTCTTAATGATTTTAGTCTTTCCATACTTTTTCATTCTTGAACTAAAATCCCAATCTTCGAAAAGAGGAAGGTTTTTATATCCATTCATTGAATAAAAGACTGATTTTCTTATAAAAATACCTTGATCACCAAAAAAAATATGAGAAGTAAAAGTACGAATATTTGCACTAAGGCTAATCATTTTGCAAAAGAGATTTTTTGTGTCAAAACTATGTAGGAATCCCCCTCCTATGATTTGATTTTCTTTCAGTACATCTGTAATATTTTTAAGGGAGTTTGATGGTAAGGTAGTATCACAATGCAAAAATAGCAAGATTTCTCCCTTTGAAAAAAATGCACCTGCGTTCATTTGATTAGCTCTACCAGATTTTCCTGAAATATATTTAGCATGATTTCCTATAATCTTTTTAGGATTATCTTTACTTCCACCATCAACAAAAATAATTTCTTTTTCCCCTTTTAGTTTGTTAATTTTTTCAATACAGGTTTTTATATTTGATGCTTCATTTAAAATTGGTACTATTATCGATATCAAGAGTTAGTCATCCTTGTATTTTTTAAGTTTTGGAGTATTTTTGAAATATATTATCATTATTTTAGGCGTAACATTTCTTTTGATTTCTTCTTCAGTTTATGCAGTTGGAAAGGAAAAATCAAAAACTCAGCGACTATCAAATCTTGTTTCTCATCTAAAAAAATTTAAAGAACCTTATCAATGGTTATTAGTCAGAAAACTATATTCTTCAAATAGCAAATTGCAAGAAGCTTTTTTTTCCTCTTGTCTTGGAAAGAGAAGCAATTTTCTCCCAAAAGTTCCTTATGGACTTTTTAAAAAATTTCTTTTTGATATTTATTTTGTTCAAGCTAATATGGATATAGACGTGAACCTAGAAACGTTGGTAATTATTAAAACCTATCCCTTGAAGGTTAAAGATAAACTTCAAAAAAAAATTAATTATATGACATTTTGTCTGTTAGATGACAAGAAAAATCAAAGAAGGCCACTTTCCTCACATTTTGCAGAGAGTATTAATTCGGTTGCTAGTTATCAAATAACTGATTTAACTGGAGATGGAAGAAGTGAACTGATAGTTCATACAAACGAAGTAGATTCTTTAGCAAAAGAATACAGTTTTGTGAGGATTTTAAAATTAAATAAGGAAAAACTATTAAGAGGTATTTGGTCTTCTAAACTTAAAGAAGAAAAAGTAACTGTAAAATCAGAGTTTCAGAAAAATACAAAAACATTTAAAAAAATTAGATTTATTAAAGTTCTACAGTTTAATTTTAAAACTTTAAACAGTCCTATCGAAATAATTATGAAAGGGAAAAAAGAGATTGAAGAGACAGTAAGGGGGTTGAAAAATGGAAGGAGTGTTACAACGACTACTTTTAAGAAAATACCTTTTAAGAATAAGTGGTATTGGGACAGTAAAAAATTTCGTTATGTTTTGTTAAATAGGTAATTGAATGTTTGTTCTATTTCATTGATTGGAAATAAATTATGAAATTGCATCCTTTGGTTATGTTAATTATTTTAGATGGGTGGGGTTTAAGTGAAAACATTCAAAATAATGCAATAGCATTATCACAAACTCCAACAATCGATAAGCTTTTTGAAAAATATCCATGGACGACAATAAAGACATCAGGATTATCTGTTGGGCTACCTGATGGGCAAATGGGAAATTCTGAAGTAGGCCATTTAAACTTAGGCTCAGGCCGAATAGTAAATCAAGATATAGTCAGAATAAATTCTTCTATTAAAGAAAATATTTTAGATTCTAATCCAACATTACTTAATTCTTTTAAAAAGATTTCTACCTCTAGTTCTTCTCTACATCTGATTGGTTTAGTTTCCGATGGTGGTGTTCATAGCACACAAGAACATGCTCTTTCAATTGCAAGAATTGCGAGGAAAAGTGGAATAAAAAATATTTTTGTACATGCATTTACTGATGGAAGAGATACTCCTCCAAAATCAGGAAAAGGATTTATTGAGAAGTTTGATTTTGATTTAAGAAATCAAGCAGGAGGAAAATTAGCTAGTTTGATTGGTAGATATTATTCTATGGATAGAGATCAGAGATGGGAACGAACTAAACTTTGTTATGAACTTTTAGTCGAAGGAAAGGGAACGCAGACTGAGAATATCACTGAATCTATCTCAAATTCCTATAATCAAGGTATAACTGATGAATTTTTAGAGCCTCATCAGATTGTAGAAAATTCTAAGCCTATTGGAACTATTAATGACGATGATTTGATTGTTTCTTTTAATTTTCGTTCTGATAGGATGCGGCAACTCACAAAAGCTCTAACTGACCCCGATTTTGAAAATTTTGTAATTCGAAAAAAACCTAAAATTGATTACATTTGTATGACCCAATATGATGAGCAATTCCAACTTCCTATATTATTTCCACCCCTTAAAATGGATGGTCTCTTTTGTCATATTTTAGAAGACGCTAACAAGAAATGTCTGCGTATTGCAGAAACAGAAAAATATCCGCATGTGACCTATTTTTTTAATGGTGGAATTGAGAAACCATATAAGGGGGAAAAACGGAAAATGATTCGATCTCCTAAAGTGGAGACTTATGATTTAATGCCTGAAATGAGTGCCGAAGGTGTTACGAATACTGCGGTTGAAGCAATTCTATCTAGTGAATTTGATGCCATTGTTTTAAATTTTGCAAATCCTGACATGGTTGGACATACAGGCAAAAAAATCGCGGTAATTAAGGCTATCGAAAAGGTAGACGAGTGTTTAGGTAGAATTTTAGATGCACTTGAAAAAGTTAATGGTACCGTGCTTATAACTTCTGATCATGGAAATTGTGAACAATTATGGGATAAAGAATCAGATAGTCCGCACACAGCTCATACAACAAACGATACTCCTTGTATTGTTGTATCTTCAAATCTTAATATAGTATTAAAAGACGGTGGTGCGTTGTGTGATATTGTTCCAACAATTTTAAGTTTAATGGGATTGAAAAAATCTTCTGCAATGACAGGAGAAGATTTAATCATAGGAAAGTAGTTTTTCGTTTGAGGGAAAAATGATTTTTGAAATTATTAAAAACTATTTTGGAAAACAAAAAAATCAACGAGTAGAAGAATCGTTATATTCATTGCCAGTTGTTGAATCTACTTTTTTTTCTGAGGAAGAATTAACTAAAATTTTAGGTGAACATTCAGTTTGGTTAAAGACAAATGGTTCATTTGGCAAAAAAGCTTCATTTAATGGAATGGTAATACCGTCTTCGAATTTTTTTATGGCGGACTTGAAAAAAGCAGATTTTCAAGGTTCAGATCTTAGTAAGTCGCAGTTTCAATGGGCTGATTTAAGTGGTGCAAATTTCACTGATGCAAATCTTGAGGATACTGATTTTTTCCAGTCCAACTTAAAAAAAGCATCGTTTAAAAAGGCAAGTTTAATTAGAACAAATTTAATGTCTGTAGAAGCAAGTGAAGCTGATTTCAGCAATGCAAACTTATCAATGGCAGATCTTAGGTCAGCTAGGTGCGATAACGCAATTTTTTTTCAAACTAATTTAAAAGAAGCAAAACTAGACTCAGGAGAATTTAATAAAGTTGATTTTCGTTCAGCGTTAAATTTTACAGATAATCTTTTTGGGAAGATTTAGGAAAATTAAAATTTTGTAATAGTTTTTCTTTTGTTTTATGTTTAGACTTATTTAGTCTTGTAAAATTTATTTATCTAAAGGAGTTCGTTAGTGGATTCTCAATATCCGATCTTAAATTCACAAGAGATCTTAGAAGATGATCGTGCACATGTTTGGCATCCTATGATGAATCACTACAATTTAAATAAAGACCCTTTGAAAATAATGACACATGCAAGTGGGTGTAGAATAGTTGATTCTGAGGGTAAAGAATACTTGGATGCGATGGCGGGTTTGTGGTGTGTAAATATAGGTTATGGCCGAAAAGAAATTGCTGAAGCTGCTTACGAGCAGATGGTGCAACTTTCTTATTATCCTCTTAGTCAGGTTAACCCGCAATCTGTTAAGTTAGCTGCTAAAATTTCAGAAATTACACCAGAAAGTTTACAGCATGTCTGGTTTGTAAATAGTGGTTCTGAAGCTGTTGATACAGCGATAAAAATTTCTCGCGCATGGGGAAAAAGAAACGGGGGACGTTTTAAAATAATTGCACGTTATCAAGGTTATCATGGAGCTACTTTTGGTGGAGTAAGTCTGACAGGTCAGACTCAAAGACGGTTAGATTTTGAACCATTATTGCCTGGTATAGTTCATGTTCAAGCTCCATATTTTTTTAGGAGCAGTGCAAAAGATGAAGATGAACTTACAAATAGATGTATAGAAGAGCTAGATTCAGTAATTCGTTATCAAGGTCCAGAAACAATCGCTGCATTTATTGCTGAGCCTATTATTGGGGGTGGAGGTGTAATTTTACCGTCAAAAAATTACCTAAAAAGAGTTAGAGAAATTTGTGATACATACGGTGTTCTAATGATTTGCGATGAGGTTATTACTGGTTTTGGGAGAACGGGGCAACTTTTCGCATCTGATTTGTTCGAGGTACAGCCTGATATCATGACGATGGCAAAAGGATTAAGTAGTGGATATCTTCCTATTGGTGCGACTGCAGTTTCTGATAGAGTTTTTTCAGATTTGAATTCAGAAGGAGATACAGGTTTTCTACAGATAAACACTTACGGTGGACATCCTGTTTCTTGTGCAGCTGCAATTAAAAATTTAGAAATTTTGATTAATGAAAAAATGGTGGAAAATTCTCGTGATGTGGGAAAATATTTAGGTGATATTTTAAAAAGATTAAATGATTATCCTTGCGTTGGCGAGGTTAGGGGTGTTGGACTTCTTTGGGGTGTTGAATTGGTAGAGGAAGATGGAACTCCCCTATCAACTAATGCAACTTCAAAAATATTGGCTTTTGCGAAGCAAAGAGGAGTAATTTTAGGTAAGAATGCGGGTATTGCGAACGGTCCCAGTAATACAATCACTATTAGCCCACCACTTATTTTATCAAAAGATGAGGCAGATTTGATTGGTTCAGTTTTGAGTGATGCACTAAGGGAACATCTGTCTTAAATATAAAGGTAGTGTAAATGTCTAATATTTCTTTACTTACTTTAGATGAACTAAAGGACTCTTCTTTAGGACCTCTTGTAAAAAAATGTCTAAAACATAAGGCGCCAGATCCAGCTTTCCATGCAATTATGGGTCACAATCCTGAACTATCAAAGTCTATGTATATTGCGTGGGGTACAGTTTTTAATTCAGGGCAAATAGATCACAAACTCAAAGAAATTATTAGGGTACAATTATCTAGAATGGCAGATTGTAACTATTGAGGTAATGTGCGTTCTGCTTCGGCGAAGCAAATGGGTTTAACAGAAGAAATTTTAGATGATGGAATTGAAAATTACGAGAAAAGTGAAAATTTCACTAAAAAAGAAAAATTAGCCTTATTATATAGTGAACTTATGGCTTCAAATCCGGAGAAAATTGATTGTAATTTTTACAAAAAATTAGGGGAGTTTTTTTCTGAAGAGGAAATAGTCGAATTAGGTGCATTCATTGGCTTCAATATTGGTTATCACACTTTTTTCGGAACTCTAGATTTTTATCCAATGTTTTCGCCAGATGGAAAATTAGTTGACCAGAATGAGTCTAGAAGGATTTATGGAGATAGACCATTGTCTCACCTGAAAGGTGCTATCAAAAGATCAAAAGAAATTAATTAGTTTAAATACAAGGTGTGATGTAATGTCCAATATAGAGCCTATTAAAGAAAAAAACTTACAAGAAACCCAAATTAAAGAAATACTATTAGATTGTGAAAAATACAATATACCCGGAGAACTTTTCATAAGAATTCTTTCTCATGTACCCAGTTATGCAGAAAATTTATATGATGCAATGAAACGCTCATTTTATTCGGGGAATGTTAGTCATAAATTAAAGGAATTGATTCGTATCCAGTTGTCTTTTATTTCAGGAGATGTTTATTCTCAAGGAATTCGTTCTAAGATTGCTTTAGAAGAAGGTCTTTCGGAAGAGGATATAGAATCTGCATGCAGTAATTTTGAAAATGATGAAAGATTTAGTGAAAAAGAGAAATGGGCTTTAAGTTATTCTTATCTAATGTACAAAGATCCTAAAAAAATTGATTCATCATTTTATGAAAAAGGAAAACAATTTTATACAGAAGCCCAGATAATGGAAATTGGATCTTTTGTAGCTTTACATTATGGGTTGCAAGTTTTTATGAGAACGATAAGTCTAAGTTCATCATAATATTATATCAAGTAATCAAATTTCAAAAAATTCTTTAATTCTTTCAGCAGCTTCTTCAGAGGTACCTTCCATAACTTCTTTTATTCTTTTCTTTGAAGTGTCATTAATTTTTCCATACCAGCCTGTTTTATACATACTTCTGACGTCTTTAGGAATAAAGTAAACTGATGGGTCTCTTCTAAATTTATCAGATTTCTGTCCTTTTTCAATTGGAGAAGGATTTGTCGCAAGTTCTAAATTTACTAATTCAGGTCTGTCTGCCAATACTGGAAGAACTTCAAGCTCTCCGCCATGTGTAAGCCCTACAATTTCGCCAAATTTTTCTTTTGCAATAAAATGGGCATGTACAATTAAGATTTTTATTTCATTAAAATTATTTTGAGAATTTTCAGTAGCAATTTCAATTGCAGGCAAGTTTCTTTCATGCCAATTCAGTAAAATTATTTTTTTTGCTCCATGCCTATAAAGACTAGAAATAACGTCAGTCATGATAGAAATCATAGTTTCTGAACGCAAAGTGATTGTTCCCTTAAAACCCATATGGAGTGGAGTGACACCAAAGGGAGCAAAATCTACTAATAAACCTCCGGTTTTTTCAACAATTCTTTTTGCAAATGACTCAGCAGCGTAATAATCAGTTCCTAATGGGAGATGGCTTCCATGTTGTTCGACGCTACCAAGAGGGATGATTGCCATTTGTGTTTCTTCTAATATTTTTGCCGCTTCAGGATCTGTCATTTCCATTAAAGTTTTAATTTTCTTCATTTGTATATTTTCCTTGTTAGTAAAATTTTTGAAAAAAACTTTATTTTTTTTCCATAAACTCTATAACTGTTTGATCTGGTCCTTCGCAATATAGATACTTTAGATGTGGCATATCATCTTCTTCTAAAATTGGTATGTTTTGTTGTATCAGAATTTTTTTCATTTTTTCTAAATTTCCAGTTTCAACGTAAAATCCTATATGATCTATGCCAAGTCGAGGTGTTTTGTTTGAATTAGAAGGTTTCTCGTTAGGACGAATTCCTCTTACAATCAACATAGAGTTTCCAACAATTAGTTTGCTCTGTTGAGATCCTTTTCTTATTTGTGAATCTATTATTCTTCCTCTTAAAATTCTCTTATAAAAATCAACAGCCAAATCGTGGTTTTCGTGGATAAGGTGAATATGTTCGTATATAAGTTTCATTGAGATTTTCCCAGAATAATCCGAACTATAGAAAAATGGAAGTTAAATTTTTCTTTCAAAAATACCAACGATTTTATATCAAATAATTTTATTGATGGTAGTAATCTAATGTATTTTTGCGAGAAATCAATAGTCAATTGTTTTTAACTGATGGTCGTGGTAAAAAATAGAATGTAAATTATTGTATTAGTAGTGTTTTATACTTAAAGGAGGTTCTCCGTGCCCCAATGTGTTTGTAATGGAATACAAATCTTTTTTGACGATACAGGCGTAAGTTCAGGAAAACCTACCGTGATTTTTATACATGCTCATGGTTTAGATGGGACAATGTGGGATAATTTTAAAATACCCTATAGAGAAAATTATAGAGTAGTAACCTACGATCTTAGAGGGCATGGACATTCCGAAAAGCCTGCATCTAGTTATGGAAGAGAATCAGAGGTAACTGATCTAGACGATTTGATTAAATTCTTAGGAGTTCAGAAAGTACACTTAATAGGTCTTTCAAGAGGCGCAAGTATAGCTTTAAGTTATGCTGCATTGCATCCTAAAAAAGTAGATTCTGTTGTAGCTATTGGCGCAGGTTTCGATTATTCAGAAAATATCCCAGACTTTGCTGAGCAGTTATCAGAAACAATTTCCGTTTTAAAAACAAAGGGATTATATGCTGCTAGAGAACATTGGTCTCAACTCCCGATTTTTTCAACTCTTAGAAATGAGGGGAATGAGGAAGCTTTAGAAATTTTTGAAGATACTTTGCTTGGATACACAGGAAATCATTGGTTAGATCCAGATCCACCTAAAGATTCTTCCTTACTTGAATTGGTTGCAAGTATTGAATCTTCCTCAATGGTTTTAGTTGGAGAGAATGATTTGCCGGGTTTTATTACATGTTCTGAAAAATTATCTGATAAGATTGAAAATGCTACTTTTAAAAAAATTCCCGGCGTGGGACATTTAGCTCCAATAGAAAATTCAGAAGCTGTTAATGAGCTAATTCAAAATTTCTTGTCTGTAAGTGAATAGAATGGCTCGAGTCCCTTATGTTCAATATGAAGAAGCAGTTCCTGAAGTAAAAAAAATATATGACAAACAAAAAGAGTCTTTAGGAAAAATTCTTAACACTACCCTAGTTCGTGGACATTGCCCTGAATTACTTAAAGGTATAACTAGAATGCAACAAGCCCAGGAAGAAACTAATTTTTCTCCACGTTCGTTAAGACCTTTGCTTACCCTTTTAGTTTCGAGACTCAATGGGTGTCCCCATTGAATTGATATTCATACGATGAGGGGTCTCCGAGTTGGGCATGATGAAGAAAAGCTTTTCAAAATAGAAAATTATGATTCTGAAACATCCTTTAATGAAGAGGAAAGAATAGCTCTTAGATTTGCTGAGGGAATGACTAAAACCCCAGTCGAAGTAGATGAAATCCTTTTTAGTAAATTGAAAGAATTTTATTCAGAAAATCAAATTGTAGAAATAGCAACAATTGTCTCATTCCAAAATTTTAATGCAAAATTTAATGCTGCCATGAAAACAGACTCAAATGAATTTTGCTCTTTAGATATTTAATTTTCAATGCAATTTAAATTTCCTTTCATTTTCAAGTTATTTATTGACTTGTAAATGTTATAAATATGAAACTTAATTAAATATTTTTATTTTAAATCTAAATGACTTGTCAAAATAGAAAGGTTGTTTATGAGTTCTTTTTCTGAAATTCAACATGTAGAAACTGATGTTTTAATTATTGGCGGCGGAGTTGCAGGTATGATGGCAGCAGTTGGATGTATACGTTCTGGAGTAAAACCAATTTTAATGACAAAAGCTACTTTCCCTTCAGGAAGTTCTTCTATGGCAAGGGGTGGATATAGTGCCGCCGTTGCTCGCTCTGATTCGCCAGAATTTTATTATGAAGATGCTATTGCTGCTAGTGATGGATTATGTAATAGACGATTAATGAAAATAATGAGTTCTGAGGTTATAGAACGCACTTATGAACTTGATGAATGGGGTTTAGGGTTAGTGAAAACAGATGACGGAAATTTTCATCAAAAGAATAGTGGTTCTCATAGAATGCCACGATTACTTCACTGCGGAAAGTTAATGGGAAAGCCATTAATGAAAAGTCTCGCGAAGAAATTAAAAGAATGGGAAGTTCCGACACTTCAGCATGTAATTTTTGTCGATTTCATTAAAGAGGCTGGGAGGGTAACAGGAGCTTGGGGGTTTTATTATCGTGATGCACGTCCTGTTGTTGTTCATGCTAAGTCTACAATTTTGGCTACAGGAGGTGCCCCTCAGTTACATGAAATAAACGATTCTCCTCCTTATGTTTCTGGAGATGGTTATGCAATGGCGCTAAGAGCCGGAGCTAAGTTAATAGATATGGAGTTTATAGACTATCAGCTTTTAACAGCTGCTCCCTTAAAGATTAGAGGATATCCGCCACACACTAGCGGATTTATACATGCAGGGGCTTATTTGTTAAATAAAGATAAAGAACGTTTTATGTGGAATTATGATCCAGAAAATGGAGAAAGATCCAGTAGAGCTATGATTAATAGAGCTGTTGGTATGGAAATTTTTAAAGGAAGAGGTACGGAAAATTACGGAATTTACCTTGATACAAGTCACGTAATAGATAAGGTCAATAATGGGGCTACTTCTGATGTTATAAGAGTTTTTAAAAACTCAGGTGTTGATCTATCTAAAGATCCAATGGAAGTAGCTAGTGGACCACATACCTATTTGGGAGGTGTTCTGATTGATGAATGGGGAAGAACAAATATTCAAGGTCTATATGCTGGAGGAGAAGCTGCAGGAGGAATCCATGGTGCGAATAGACTAGGAGGCGCTGCTTTAGCAGACAGTTACGTCTTTGGATTAAGATCAGGAATAGGAGCAGCTTGTGAAATTCAAGGATTAGATAATCCGGATCCAGATAGAGGAAATTGGAAAGAAGGTATCGAAATTCTTAAAGAAAAGATGTCTATAAATAAAGGTCCAGATGACAAAGAAGTGAGGAAAAAAGTGCAAACTGTGGCTGTTTCCCTAATAGGACAGATTAGGCATGGAGATAAATTATTAAAAGCTTTAGATGAATTAAAAGATTTGCAAGAAGAAAATCGGGGTTGCGTTGTAAAAGGAGATACAGATAAGAAAAAATTTGATTCATTAAGGAGGATACAGGAGACAGATAATTTAATAGAAGTTTCGAAAATGTTATCTGAATCAGCATTAGAAAGAAAAGAAAGTAGAGGCGGGCATTTCAGGAATGATTGTCCCGATATTGATAAAGAATGGGAATGTAGTTTAGTAGTGTTTCAGGATCAAGGAAAAATTGCTGTAAAACGACGAGAAATTGTTCAGGAAGATGAAGCTGGAATAGAGCCAGAAAATCAGCCTGGAACAGCTTCTGTGGTTTAGATTTAATAGGTAAAATATTGCAGTTAAAAAAAAATAAAAAACAGATTGACAAAGTTGGTTTTTGGAAATAGTATCGCCCCCTGCTTTGGTTTTAAAAAGCAACATTAGTTTTGATTAAAAGGGTTTTATTTTTAATAGGTTTATGTTTTTACAGTAGACCAGGTTGTTAAAAAAAGAACATTATTATTGACATTGAGGTTCTTTTTTTTATAGTCTG
>Ga0310344_10000543_pt1:27500-29717 | contig 29717 bp, 23 predicted proteins | sample HC15DNA20200_MG_FD_203801 | JGI IMG/M metagenome (GOLD analysis project Ga0310344, IMG submission 203801) | Marine microbial communities from station ALOHA, North Pacific Subtropical Gyre - HC15-DNA-20-200_MG | ecosystem: Environmental > Aquatic > Marine > Oceanic | place: Pacific...
CGATGTCGGCTCATCGCATCCTGGGGCTGAAGCAGGTCCCAAGGGTTTGGCTGTTCGCCAATTAAAGCGGTACGCGAGCTGGGTTTAGAACGTCGTGAGACAGTTCGGTCCCTATCTGTTGTGGGCGTAGGAGATTTGAGGGGAGCTGACCCTAGTACGAGAGGACCGGGTTGGACGTACCTCTGGTGTTCGAGTTGTGGCGCCAGCCGCATCGCTCGGTAGCTATGTACGGAAAGGATAACCGCTGAAAGCATATAAGTGGGAAGCCTACCCCAAGACTAGATCTCCCTGGACTTAGTCCCTTAAGGCTCCTTCTAGACTAGGAGGTTGATAGGCTGGGTGTGTAAGCACAGTAATGTGTTAAGCTGACCAGTACTAATTGGCCGTGAGGCTTGATCGGATTTAATAAATACGATGATTATTTCAGAAAATATAAGCTATCTACCATTGATTGTAATTCAAAAATTTAATATTCCCGGTGACTATAGCGGCAGGGCCACACCCGTTCCCATCTCGAACACGGAAGTTAAGTCTGCCAGCGCCTATGGTACTGCGGCAATTGCCGTGGGAGAGTCGGTCGTTGCCGGGTTAAAGATTAAAAAAAGCTCTGCATTTAGGCGGGGCTTTTTTTAATTATATTTTTTGGTACTTTTCCATTAAAAAATTCTGCGATACTTTTAGACGCAATGCTAGCTACTTTTTCTAAACATTCGAACGTTGATCCACCTATGTGTGGAGTGATTATCACATTTGGTGATTTTAAAATTGGACTTTTTGGATTTGGTGGTTCATCTTCTAAAATATCTAATGCTGCGCCAGAAATATTACCTTTTTCTAGTTGAACAGATAATGCAATTTCATCAATTAGAGCTCCTCTTGCAGTATTAATGATGAAAGAACCTTCTTTCATAACTTCTAATCTTCTTTTATCTATTATGTGATGTGTTGCTTCTGTTAAAGGAATATGAAGAGATATTATATCTGATTTTGTAATTAAGAAATCTAGGTTTACTTTTTTAGTTTTTATTTTTGACATTTCTCTTTCGTTAACGTTTGGATCGTATGAATAAACATTCATTCCAATAGTATTTGCAATACTTGCTACTTTTTTTCCTATTTGACCGAATCCTATAATTCCTAATTGTTTTCCATTTAATTCCATTCCATTCACCCTTGCTTTATCCCACATATGTTTACTTCTAACTTTTTCGTTTATTTCTGGAATTTTTCTTAAAAGAGATATCATTAGTCCTATAGTTAGTTCAGCAACTGCATTAGAATTTGCTCCAGGTGTATTCGTTACTGTTACATTGTGTTTGTTGCAAGCTTCTATATCTACTTGGTCCACTCCAGTTCCATGCACAGCTATTATTTTTAGGTTTGGAAGTTTTTCAATCATATCTCGCGATATATTTCCACTTCTTAAAAGTATTCCTTCTGAGTCTACTAATTCTTTTATAAAGAATTCTTTTTCTTTTATATTTTGAAAATAAAATGGAAGCGGAACTTTTTTGATAATTGCTAATTCGCGAAGTGAATCTTTTATAGGTTGAATAATTACAGGAAGATTATCAGTAGTTGTAATTGAAACTTTTTTCAAATTATCCCAGAGAAAATTTTAAATATCTGAATTTGTTAGTTGACCAGAAGTACCATATTCTTTTCTAGATTTTTCAATTGATAGAATCCCATTTAAAATATCATTCTCTATTAATTGAGTTGAACGTTCTCTAGGGTCTCCATAGCCACCACCACTAGGTACTTCCATAATCAATCGATCCCCTTGAGCAAGTACTAGCTGCTTTTTAGGATTGATAGGTCTTCCGTTATAGGTAATTTTTCCGGGTCTTCCATTTTTCCCGCCAAACAGTCCATAGGCTGGATGTTTGGTTCTTTCACTTATGAAAGTTAGTAATATAGGTGTTTCTGACAACGATTTGACAACGACTTGTTGACCATTTCCACCTCTATATTTTCCTGAACCCCCGCTATCTCTAATTGAGGATTTTTTTTCAACCAAGAGGGGTACCATATGTTCTAGAATTTCAATTGGAGTGTTTGATGTGTTTGAAGGAAAACTCATACAACTTAGGCCATCATTTTTTGAACTTGCACCTTGACCTCCATGAAAGAAAAAATTTCCAGCAAAAGATTTTCCATCTAAAGTAGTTCCTGCGGCATTCAGAGACCAATTTGGACTACCACTTGCAGCTTGTA
>Ga0310344_10000544_pt1 | contig 29710 bp, 34 predicted proteins | sample HC15DNA20200_MG_FD_203801 | JGI IMG/M metagenome (GOLD analysis project Ga0310344, IMG submission 203801) | Marine microbial communities from station ALOHA, North Pacific Subtropical Gyre - HC15-DNA-20-200_MG | ecosystem: Environmental > Aquatic > Marine > Oceanic | place: Pacific Ocean: North...
ATTAATGTTATCAGGAAAAAAAGGTCCTGAGCAACAAGCTGCAGCAAAAAAAGTAAGACCATTTTTCCCTAATCAAGAAGGAAGAGGAACTCATATGAACATTAGTGGCGGAGGGGTTTTAAAACACGCTCCTAACAAAGCTAATGCGATTAAGCTCTTAGAATTTTTATTAACTAAAGAAGCTCAGGAACATATTGTTAATAATACATATGAATACCCAATGATTGAAGGTGTTAAACCTAATAAATTAATAGGTCAGTTTGGTCTTAATTTTAAACAAGATCTAAAAACTAAAGTAAGCGCATATGGAAAAAATCAAGCATCTGCATTAAAAATAATGACAGAAGCTGGTTGGGAATAAAATTAGTGGTTATCCTCTAAGGACTACTATAAGCATGAAACGCACAGCCAAGATAGATTTAAACAAATTGAGAACTGGGTGTGCGCCATGCTTCAATGAAGTAAAAAATATAAAAAAAAAAATTCACAGCAGAACCTTAAGTGAGGTTAAAATAGAAGAAATTAAAGAAATTGTTAATTCACTTTTTGAAGATAAAAAATAATGTTTATAAACAGATTTAGTTATTGGTATATAAGCTCATTTCTAATTTCTTTATTAGTAGCATTACCTATAATCACTATTTTTTTTGGTTTTTTTGAAACAACATCAGACTACTTTTCTTTGCTAAAAGACACTTTTTTATTAAAATATATATCTAACTCAATTTTACTTTTAGCAGGTGTATTATTGCTAACATTTTTCTTTGGTGTTGGTGCAGCATATTGTGTTTCTTTTTATGAATTTCCAGGTTCCAATTTTTTTAAGTGGGCATTAATTTTATCATTTGCAGTTCCAGCTTATATTTATGGATATTCACTAACCGCTTTTTTTGAGAATTATGGAACAGCTTTTTCAATTCTTACTTATTTATTTGGACCTTATGAGTATAATAGCTTGATACCTAAGTTTGACGGCATGTTTGGATCAATAATCTCTATTTCATTCTCTTTATTTGGTTATGTTTATGTTTTGACTAGAGCTTCTTTTTATTATCAATCACAAAATTTAATTGATGTTGGGAGAAACTTAGGATTGTCTCCAAAAAAAACATTTTTAAAAATTATTCTACCTTCTGCTAGACCGGCAATAGTAGTAGGATTATCTTTGGTTGCAATGGAAACATTATCTGACTTTGGAACTGTTTCTTTTTTTAGTATATCAACATTAACTACCGCAATATACAATTCTTGGATTGCTTTTGATGATTTGGCCTCAGCAAATCAATTATCATTTATATTGTTATTATTTATTTTATTTTTATTTTTTATTGAAAATTTTTCTAGAAAAAAAGCAAAATATCATTCACCATCTAAGGGTGGTTTTGCAACAAAACCAAAAATTAAACTTTCAGGAAAGAAAGCTTTATATCCAATATTTTTCTGTGGTATTTTGTTTTTTTTAAGTTTTATTTTTCCAGTTTCACAGATGATTTATTGGACTTTTAAATTTCCAAAATATTTTCAAGATTTAAATTTTTGGAATTTAGGATTCAACACTCTTTTATTGGTATTTTTATCATGCTTATTAATGGTTGTTTTTGCTTTTATTGCAAACTATGGAAATAGAGTAACAAAAAGCAAATTTCTTGAAACACTAACTACTTTTTCAGTATCAGGATACGCGATACCAGGAGTAATACTAGCTGTAGCTTTTATATCTTTGGTTTCTTATTTAGATAGTTTTATATTTTTTAATTTTAAGAAAATCTTTATAGGATCAGTTTTAGGCTTGGTAATAGTTTACTTTGTTCGATTTTTTGCCTTATCCGCAAATGGTATTAGATCGGGTTATTTAAAAATTAACCAATCAATGGATGAAAGTTCTTATCTTTTGGGATATTCAAAATTTAAAACTTTTACAAAAGTTCATATTCCATATCTTAAAAATAGTATTCTCTTAATAAGTATTTTAATTGCGATTGAAATAATAAAAGAATTACCAATAACTTTAATACTAAGACCATTTAATTTTGAAACATTTGCTACAACGGCATATATTTATGCATCACAAGATTTGATCGAAGCTGCAGCAGCTCCATCGTTGTTTCTTATTTCGACAGCAAGTGTATTTATTTTATTTGTTTCAAAATATATACTATCTGATAGTTAATAAATTATATGAGTAGAAATTTTTTAGAAATCCAAGACGTCACTTTTGCAGCAAGCAAAAAAAATAAAGTTCATAATGTTACTTTTAATTTAGAAAAAGAAGGTGAAATTATTTGTTTGTTAGGCCCGTCAGGAATAGGAAAAACTACAATCCTTAGAACAATTGCAGGTTTAGAAAAAGTTCAATCAGGAAAAATTATATTGAAAGGAGAGGTAATATCCTCAACACAATTTAATATGGAACCGGAAAAAAGAAATATAGCTCTTTCTTTTCAAGATAACTGTTTGTTTCCCCACTATAATGTCATTGATAATATAAAATTTGGAGCTGATAGAAACAAAAATAAAAAATTTAGTTATTCGGTGTACGATTTAATCAATCTATTGCATTTGCAAGAAATTCAGCAGAAATATCCTCATGAAATTAGCTCCGGAGAAGCACAGAGAGTTTCTTTAGCTCGTTCTTTAATGTCAAAACCAGATTTAGTTCTTTTAGACGAGCCATTTTCAAATATTGATCAAAGTTTAAAAGAGGAATTACAATTAAAAATAAAAAAAATTTTAAACGAACTAAACATCCCAACAATTATTGTTACTCACGATTCATACGAAGCTTTTTACATGGGTAATAAATGTGGAATTATTCTTAATCAATCTCTCAAACAGTTTGATATACCTTATAATATCTATCATTATCCAAATTCAGTAGAAGTAGTAAATTTTTTAAATAGAGGAATTTTAATTGAAGCAAAGATTACAGGAAAAGATTCTTTAGAAAATACTGAATTAGGCACAATAAAAGGAAATTTTATAAAAAAACAAACTCTTGGAACTTCTGTCCAGCTTCTTATTCAACCAGAAGATTTGGAACATGATGATCAAAGTAATTTAAAATTAGAGGTGGTAGATAGAAAATTTAGAGGTACAAATTTTATATATACGCTCAAGACAATGAATAACCAGCTTATTCCAGTATTTGTTCATTCTCACCATGAACATCAACATAAAATTAAAGATAAATTTGGAATTAAAAGACCTATTTATATTGATCATTTGGTTTGTTTTTAAAATAATCCTTATATTACTATCATTTTTATTAGCACTACTAATGTCAGTAATTGTTATAATGAATAATGATTCCTTTAAAGGATGATAATCCAACTTCAGGCAAGCCAATCGTCACTTATTTTTTGATTGTACTTTGCGTTATAATTTTTTTAATGCAAATCAACACCCAATCTTATCAAACTGGAAGGTTATTTTATTCTTATGGTTTAATTCCTTCAGTGTTAATGGGGCATAACGAGTTGCCTATGGATTTATATTCAGTTCCTCCTCTTTTGACAATTTTCACTTCAATGTTTATGCACGGAGGATTTATGCACTTAATAGGAAATATGCTTTATATGTGGATTTTTGCAGATAATATAGAAGATAATTTAGGTCCAACAAAGTTTCTTATTTTTTATCTTTTATCAGGGGTGGGTGCTGCAATGACACAAGTCCTAATGGATACTAGTTCTCAAATTCCAATGGTAGGAGCAAGCGGAGCAATAGGAGGAGTTCTTGGAGCTTATTTAATAAATCATCCCAATGCCCGAGTGCTTGTTCTTATACCTTTTGGTTTTTTTAGCCAATTAATCAAAATTAGGGCTCTATATGTATTAGGATTTTGGTTTATTCTTCAATTTATTTCTAGTGGAGGCGGAGTAGCATATGCTGCACATATAGGCGGTTTTGTTTCAGGGATGATTTTGATATTGTTTTTTAATAAAAAAAACAAAATAATTAAGGGACCATGGCACTAATAAATTATTTGTTACCATTTCTAATTTTGATTACTATTGTCGTATTTATCCATGAATATGGACATTATTATTTTGCAAAAAAATATGGAGTTGGCGTTACTGATTTTTCCATAGGCTTTGGAAAAGAAATTTTTGGTTGGAATGATAAATCAGGAACTCGTTGGAAAATTTGTTGGATTCCTTTGGGAGGGTATGTAAAATTTTTTGGTGATAGAAATGTTTTTAGCCAGTCCGAACAAGAGGAAATAATCAAAAAATATAATGAAGATGATAGAAAAAAATTATTTATATTAAAACCTTTGTATCAAAGATCTCTCATCGTAGCCGCCGGTCCTTTTGCCAATTTCCTTCTAGCCATAATTATTTTTGCTGTGATAAATCTTTTTATTGGAAAAGACATGACTCCAGCAATAATTGATGAGGTTAAAGTAAACAGCCCTGCTTTTACTGCAGGTTTAAAAAAAAATGACAAAATTTTATCTATTAATAATAAAGATATAGAAAGCATATTAGAAGTTTCTACTCTCGTTGCTACATCAACATCAGAAACTATATCAATAAATATTTTAAGAAATGATCAAGAAATTTCTTTTAAAATTAAACCTGAAATAGTAGATGGAAAAGATGCTTTAGGGAACTCTGTCAAAAAGAAAATGATAGGTATTAAATTATCTTCTTTTAATCAGGAATTTAATCGAGTGCGACTTGGACCTGTTAAAGCTTTTTATTATTCAACAAAAGAAGTTTGGTTTGTAATTACTTCATCCTTAGATTATCTAGGACATGCATTTACAGGTTCTGCAGATTCTTCTCAATTAGGTGGACCAATAAGAATTGCAAAAATTACTGGTCAAGTTGCAGAACATGGAATAATTCCTTTTGTTACTATTATGGCTTACATTTCTATTAGTTTGGGTTTAATAAATTTGTTTCCAATCCCAATGCTTGATGGTGGTCATTTGATGTTTTATTTAATTGAAAAAATTTTGGGCAAGCCTTTAAGCCAAAAAACTCAAGAGGGATTTTTCCGAATCGGTTTATTTTTTCTATTTTCTTTGATGTTTTTCGTCACTTTTAACGATTTAAGAGATTTAGGCCTGTTTTAATAGCATATTAACATTTAATATTATTTGTTATAAAAACCAATAAAATCAAGGCTTTTAGGGGTATAACCATATATTGTGTTGATATCTTATAATAATACTAAAAAAAATGTTGATTTTATTGGTATTTATGAGAAGAGTAAAAAAAGCACAGAAAAGGGGCTAAAATGAACAAAAAACAACTAGTTGGGAAAATATCCTCTAACATGAATCTCAGCAAAGCTGATGCAGAACGTACTTTTGACGGAATTACTGAGATAATTTTGGGCTGCTTAAAGAGTGATGAGCAGGTTAAAATTGCTGGCTTTGGCACATACAAAGTGGCAAAGAGAAAAGCTAGAGTGGGTAGAAATCCAAGAACAGGGGAGCAAATACAAATAGCTGCTTCTCAAAAAGTTAAATTCTTACCAGCAAAAGCATTAAAAGAGATGTTTAATAAATAAATCTTTAAAACAGCCTTTATTAATAAATAAAGGCTGTTTTTTTTTGTTTTAAAAAATTAATAATTATTGTTTTCATCCCATATTTTTTTCCAGTCAATATTGGGAGAAATGCCAAACACAGAGTTTACATTTGTGCAATGAAAAGCTAGCGAAGGAATTGGTGAAAGACAGCATTCAAATTTATATATATCATGAAGTGGTTTTTCAAAAGGATAGTGTTCAAACTGACACATTGAAATAAGTTTATCCCAGTATTTTTCAATTATAATCTTGCTTGTAAAAAAAGTACATAAAGTTTCATCAATTTTTCTCCAGTGAAATTTCTCACCTAAGAAAATATTAGTAGTATCTAATTTTGTGTAGAGATAAGGATAATCAGCAGGACAAAGAATTAGCTCTTTATTAATTTGAGATGATATTCTTTCATATGTTAAAATCATTTCACAAAAAGACTCTTCTTTATGAAGATAATCATCTTCAACAAAATAAATTAAATCCTCACACTCTTCTTTTGCGACAAGTAAAGATTTATGAATATTAGACATATTAGAAATTTGTTTTTCAGTTACACTTTCATTTTTTTCATTCAATTTATTAATATTTTTTATAAATTCATTAACTTGAAGAATGATTATATTGTTATTTAATCCCGATTTGTCTAATTGTTTTTTAATTTGGGATAAATCTTTTTCCTTAGATTGATGATCTACCACAATTATTTTAAATTTTATTTTTGGAAAAAGAGATTGCGCTTTTTTTAAAGAAGATATAATGGAATTCAAAGATCTAAAAGTATATTCAGATTTATCATACTCAAATAATCTTTTTTTATTTTGAGTTAACATACTTACACTAGTGCATGACCTAAAGATAACCGTTAAACTATCTACTTTTCTTGTTATTTTAGTTTCTCCCAGTGGAATATTAATTGATTTTATTCCTTGAATACTTAATTTTTCTTCCAACGATTTTGATTGAGTAGGAACATAAAAATTTCCTTGATCAATTATTTCATAACCAATGAGTCTACATATTTTAATAAATATTTTTTTTAAACCACTTACTTTAATTATTTTTTTTGTTTCTTTCATTAATCATGAAATCCAAGTTTTTTTGCATAAAAAATCCTGAACATCCAATATAGAACTAAACCAATTGGTCCGGCGAAGTAAATAAAAATTAAAGGAAAAAAAACAATCTTACGTGAAATGTTATATTTTACAGAATCTCGAGCCATCCAAGATCCCAAAAAAAGATTTAATGTTATGAAATGAATCCAGAATATAAGCAAAAAAACCTCCGTGGAAAAAACTGTATATAAATTATCTAAACTTAAATATAGATCGAAGATTTCTATAATAGATTGATCTGATGATATAGTTTCATATATTAAGTAAACATATGCAGAAGATAATAGCAGTGGTAATATTATGGAATTAATAAATATTTGTGTAATTCTAGAATTTGGAATAAAAATTAGCATTAGCCAAAATGGAATAATTCCAAAATTAATCCACAGGTAAAGGTTTTCGTGAGTTAAATATTCTTCAAATTGAATTAGCATATAATTTTAAAACTGTAATATAATATATAAAAAAGATGAATCCTATTAAAAATAAGAAAGATCTAGAGGCGACAATTGAAGATATTAGAAGTTTTGCATATTCGTATCTTGAAAAATATAGCCCATCAAAACAACAACTAAAAACGTATTTGTTTAAAAAACTCATTAGTAAAAATTTGAAAATAAAAAATAAAAAGGAAATTTTTACATTGATTGATGCTGTAATTGCTACATTAGTTGATCAAAAGTTCTTAAATGATAAATATTATTCCGACTCAAAATCTAAAACTTTTTTAAGAAGAGGTTATTCATTAAATAAAATCAGATACGAGTTAATAAAAAAAGGAATAGACGAAAAATATATTAAATCAAGCATTTCAAAAATAAAGGAAAATGAATCAGATCCTGATTTTTTTTCGGCTATTAAAATGTGTAAAAAAAGAAGAATTGGACCTATTAGAGAGGAAAACAATAGATCTATATATTATAAAAAAGACATTTCAATCCTTGCCAGATATGGCTTTAGTTATGAAATATCTAAAAAAGTTTTAGAAATCCCCAAAGATGAATTTAAGAAATTTTGTAAAATGATTTAAAAAATTAATTTTTTTTTTTGTTATTTTTTGATAAATAGAAATCTAGTCTTTGTTTTAGTGTTCTTTTCACGTAAAAAAAAAACAAAACGCCAAACGCAGTCACAGAAATAATTATAATAAGTATTGTTTTCAGCATTTTTTGTAAAAACTAATATTTTTTGTAATCTATTCTAGAATGGGTTCGTTTTCTGTAGAAGTTTTTGTTGTTTTTATTTTTTTGATTATTTCGTTTTGTGGTAAATAAGTTTGTCTTAAAACGTCATTATTTATTGCATCAAGAGCATGCTCACTTATTGTTTTACCTGTGCTTTTCTTAACCATGTAGTTTGCTCCACTACTTACTCCAGCTTGAATTAATGACGCCGTGCTAAATCCTGAGGTAGCTGGCCCAATCATAGCTAATGGTGCTACAAAACATCCTGATAGGAGTGTTCCTAGCATTACTATTAAAAGCAATCTTTTTATCATCGAATCCCCTCGTATTTGTAAATAGCTTATATATCTTTTTTCCTAAATGAAAGATTAATTAATAGCTAAATTTACAACCTGAAGTAGAAATTTATTTCTCTAAATTTTTACTTCTTTTTGCAATAATAGGAGGATTTTTATAATTTTTTTTTCCGTATAAAATTTTTTTTTCTTCATGGTTTGTTAGCGATCCTCCAGCATGAACTAAAATAGCGTGACCTGCAGCAATATCCCATTCATACGCTCTTGCATTAGCAGCATAAATATCAGCTTCTCCTGACGCTAAAATACAAAATTTATAGGAACTAGAGACTTTAAGCATTTTTGTAACTTTATATTTTTTATATATAGCCAATACCTCATCTGGTGTTGAGCTTGAATTTTCTAGAGCAATTATTTGATTTTTATTAATTTTTTTACAATTTAAAACGCTTTTATTTCCATTGTTTATTTCATAAGCAAGATTATTTCCATAAGAAAAAAACAATCTTCCTTTTGCTGGCGCATATACTATACCTATAACAGGTTCTGAATTAATTATAAGAGCAGCATTTAATGTATATTCATCCCTTTTTTTTATATAATCTCTTGTTCCATCAATTGGATCAATTAACCAAAAATTTTTTTCTATTTCTTTTTTATTTAAATTTGAATTTTCTTCAGAAACAATAGGTATATTGGGAGTTATATTTTTTATTTTATTTTTTAGAATTTTATCAACAGCTAAATCTCCATCTGTGACAGGAGACTTATCTTTTTTTATTTTGATTTTTACTCCTTTTTTGCTTATTTCTTTGGCCACTCTTCCTGCTTCAAGAAAGGTTTCAATTAGGCTTTCAGTTGTATTTTTTAAATTTAGATTATTCAATTTTATTGACTCTTTCTAAAAGTATCATTTCACTATTTATAACCTTCTTTCCTGCATTCTCAAAATTTATTGTTATTTTGTTTTTAATAATTGATTGAATTTGGCCTATACCCCATCCTCTATTATTGGGGCTAATCACAAAATCTCCTGGCTGATAATCTAAAAACATTTATGGAAAAGTATCATTTTATATTATAAAACACATAGGTTATTAATGAATATTTCTTTAAAAAAAGCTAATTCCTTAGGTTTTTTTAAAAAACCAAAGGAAACAAAAGTAGTGGTAGCCATGTCAGGTGGCGTAGATTCATCAACCGTAGCAGCCTTAATGAAAAACGAAGGTTATAATGTTGTCGGTATTACACTGAAACTTTATGATGACGTAAAAACATCTAAAGATAAAAAAAGACAATGTTGCGCTGGTCAAGATATAATGGATGCAAAAAGAGTATCACAAAAACTAAATATTGATCACAAAATTCTTTATTATCAAAAAAGATTTAAAAAAGATGTGATTGATTCTTTTGTTGATAGTTATGTTTCGGGCGAAACACCTATACCATGTGTAAAGTGTAATCAAACTGTAAAATTTAGAGATTTATACTCATATGCAAAAGAATTAAAGGCGGACGCGCTGGTAACCGGACATTATGTTAGTAGAATTCAAAAAAATGGTAAAGGAGAAATGTATAGAGCAATAGATTTAAAGAGAGATCAAAGTTATTTCCTTTTTGCCACAACACAAGAACAATTAAATTTTTTAAGATTCCCTTTAGGAAATATAGAAAAAAGAGAAACCCGAAAAATTGCTTTAGATTTAAATTTAAATGTTGCTAACAAACCAGATAGTCAAGATATTTGTTTTGTTCCGAATAATGATTATGCCTCTGTTATAAAAAAATATAGACCAACTTCATTTAAAGAAGGAGAAATTTTAGATACCAAAGGAAATTTAATTGGAAAGCATGAAGGAATAATCAATTATACAATTGGACAAAGAAAAGGTATTAAAATTGCGCACAAAGAACCTTTTTATGTTGTAGATATTAATGCAAAAGAAAACAAAATTGTTGTTGGTAATAAAGAGGATTTGTTAATTAAAAAAATTTATTTGAATGATGTAAATCTCCTTGATGATATTGAAAATTATAAGGATAATATATTAATAAAAGTAAGATCTACGGGCAGATTAATTAAAGCAAAAGTAAAGATTAATAATTTAAAAGGTGAAGTTAATTTGGAAGAAAGTGAAGCCGGAATATCACCCGGGCAAGCATGTGTTTTTTATAAAAAAAATAATAATGGGGATAAAGTTTTAGGAGGAGGATGGATAACTAAAACTATCAATAAATATTTATCCACATAATTAACAGGTATAAACTTATTAATTTTTATCAACCAAATAGTGATTTAAATTTTTTCCTAGAAGTGTGATAATGAAGATGAATTAAGAGGCAACTCTTAACTGGCTAGATAAGGAAAGACCGAGAGGTTCAAGCTTATAGAGCAGAAAACCCTGCATAGTAGCGCTAAACATGCGAAGGGTGGACGGTTCGGCGGTAGCGCATTCAACGACGAGCCAAAACTTAGTTCATGCACCTTCGGGTGCGTGGACACGGTTTTTTTCTATTTAAATCTCCACAAAAGTCTACTGAGAAAGTAAAACACAAGTAATAGAGAAAAGTAATTCCATTCAAGCATATGCTTATGATGTGTATCTAATTGATCTGTTACTAAAAGAACAAAAACAATAGAAGTAAAAAATAAAATTATTGTTATAAAATAAATTTTAATTTTTAAGATTGTTGAATTAATATAAGCGTTTAGCTCATTTCTAAATTTGTAAAGATTTCTTGTGAATAAAACTTGAGCCGTAACTTCAAATATAATGAACAATATAATAATTACTCTCCTTATTTTTTGGAATAATTTTGAATCAAAATCTAAACCTAAAAAAAATGCATGTAGTATCAAAAATATACATGAAAGAATTCCTAAGTAAAAAAAATTTTTTGAAAAATTTACTAATATGTTTTTATTTTTTAACTCTGAAAATAAATTTAAATTAGCTTTCCAGTATAAAATTAAAAAAATAGCACTTATAATTAATAAAGGTTTAAAGATTAATGTAGAAGGATAGTATCTAGCCGTCCTGCTTATTGATACTTCTCCGTAGAGATATGGGTTATTAATTTTAGTGAATCCACTTTTATTATTTACTTTGGCAACAATTAAAGCTTTCTCAATAAAATTGAAATTGCTCAGTATGTAATTAGAAAATTTATATTTTTTTATACATTTATTATCAATTTTATTATTAAATATAAATCTTATTTTTTTAATTTTATTTTCTTTTATTGCTTTTTTTATATAGTCGTGTTTTTCTATTAGCTCACTACTTTTACTATAAAATTCTTCTCTTTTAATAATTAAAACTTGATTATCATTTATTATATATTCAGTGTCATATTGATATTTAGGACAATTTGTAAAGCTTCGGTTGTTATAATCATTATTAATTTTTTTATAATCTGGATATAAATATTCTGAAACTTCCTTGTTCCATTCAAAGCCTGGATATAAATCTACACTGCCTAGAAGTTTGTAAATAAAGGAACAAGCATTAATGGCTAATAAAGGAATTAAAAAAGAAATTATTGAGTACTTTTTTATTTTATCAATAAATTCTCTAGTCATAACAATATATAAAAATTTACCTATTTTTTCTTGTTTTTCTTACGAGCTCTTCTTTTTTTTGAGCCCATTTTTCTTCTTCCTCTATGCTTCTTTGGATAACCCATTTTGACACAACCTCCTTAAAATTTAATATTAATAAATAGTAATTGACCTTATTGGGTGGATATAGCATTCTCCTAATTTGTTATCAAATATTTTATGGAAAAATCTATAAAAACATATCTAAAACATGCGGCAAAGGATTATTCTGCGAGATCAGTTAATCCTCCAGTAGTACGAGCATCTACGATTCTATTTAAAACAATGCAAGAATTGAGAAAACATCAAAAAGATATAGCAAAAGAAAAAGACGTTGAGCATTGGGACTATGGAAGACAGGGAACACAAACAACAGTGCAATTGCAAAAATTACTTAGAAAACTAGAAGAAGCTTACCAGGTTTTTTTAACACCAACCGGCTTTGCCGCTGTTGCCTTAGCTGTAATGAGTATATGTAGACCAGGAGACGAAATATTAATTTCTGATGGCGTTTATAGACCAACACAAAAACTTACAGATGATTTACTTAAAGAATTCAGAGTAAAAACAGTTTGGTACAACCCAAATAGTATTGAAGATTTAAAAAATAAAATTACAACAAGAACTAAACTTATTTACGTTGAAAATCCCGGAAGTAATACTTTTGAAATGAATGATTTAGGAAAAATAGTTTCTTTAGCCAAAAGTAAAAATATATTTTCAGCAATCGACAACACTTGGGCTACAGCATACTTTTTTAAACCATTAAAATTAGGTTTTGATATATCAATAACTTCAGCAACAAAATATTATTCTGGACACTCCGATGTTATGGCTGGCACAGTTGCTGTTAACAAAAAAGTTTATAAAAAAGTTTGGTGGTACAATCATGTATCAGGTTATAGATTATCTTCTGATGATGCTTATTTAATTATAAGGGGTTTAAGAACTTTAGATGTAAGACTTGACAAACATCAAGAAAATGCAAAAAAAATTATAAATTTTTTAAAAACTCAGAAAAAAATATCTAAAATTTTATATCCTTACAAATCAAAAGAACTGAAATTATTAAAAAAATATTATTCTGGAGCTTCCGGATTATTAAGTTTAATTATAAAAAGTAAAAGTAAAAATTCTGTATATAAATTTGTAAACAAATTAGAACTATTTGGTATTGGTTATAGCTGGGGTGGATTTGAAAGTCTTGCAGTTTATACTGATCCTGTAGAACTTGGAACAAGAAGATATTTTAGTTTAGGAAAAAATGAACATTTAGTACGTTTACATATTGGCCTTGAAGATCCAAAAGATTTAATTAATGATTTAAAAAATTCTTTAAAATTCATTAAATGATAAAAGAAAAATTTTTTCCAACTAACGCAGCTCTTTTTACACTTATTTCTGCATGCTTAATAGTTGCAGTATTTATGGGACTCCGTATGGTCTTTGGATTATTTACGGATTTTTTTGTTGAAGACTTACAGTGCACAGTTACTCAATTTGGTTTAGCAATCGGGTTACAAATGTTGATGTGGGGAATGTTTGCACCAATCTTTGGTGCGTTAGCAGATAAAATTGGAAGTGCAAAAGTTACAATAATTGCAGCTGGCTTTGTAGCATTAGGAATTTATTTGCTTTATTCAGGACCAAACACAGGAATATTTTTTCAAATTAACCTTGGTTTATTAATTGGAATTGGTTTAGGGGGGACCGCAATAAGTGTTCAGATAGGAGCAGTTGGAAAGCATTTCCCAAATAAAACTAGAGGAATGGCTATAGGAATTGTAGTAGCTATGGCATCCATAGGTTATTTTTTTTCTCCTATATACACAAAATTTGCTTTATCTTCTTTTGGTTGGGAAAAAACACTAAACACATATTTGTACTTTGTTTTATTTGGAATAATTGCTGCAATCTTTCTACGTGAAGTTAAAAAAGAAAAAAATACAAATGATAGTATTAAAGAAGATAATCAAACACTAGTAGAAGCTATAAAAGAAGCATTCAATCACAAAGGTTTTATACTTTTAACACTTGGTTTTTTTGTATGTGGATTTAATATAACTTTGGTTTCAGCACACATACCCATGTACATTCAGGAACGCGGCTTTGAAATATGGACAGCTACTGCAATTTTATCTTTGATAGGTCTTTTTAATGTTTTTGGAACATTAACATTTGGTTATTTATCAGGGAAGTATAGTAAAAAAATATTATTGAGTATTTTATATTTTGTTCGAGGAATTGTGCTATTTTTGTTTTTATTTCTTCCTACATCAACATACGTGGCGATAGGTTTTGGAATTCTCTATGGATTTCTTTGGTTGGCAACTATTCCACCAACAAATGGTGTTATTTCCCAAATATTTGGCACAAAATATTTGGCAACGCTTTATGGTATAGTGTTTTTTAGTCATCAAATCGGATCATTTTTAGGCGCTTATTTAGGGGGGTATTTTTATGATGTATACGGATCATTTAATTATGCTTGGTACCTATCAATTGCCCTTTCCTTTTTTGCCGCAGTAGTGCATTTGCCTATTGATGAAAGGCCTTTACCTAGGCTCGCCACAACTTAAAGTTGAGAAGTTTTTTATTTTAAGCGTTTGATCTTTCTTGATTAAATACAAGAAAAAGATAATGATCGAGAAATAACAAAGGAGAAAAAAATGTTTTCAAAAGAACTAAATAAGAAATTAGACGAGTATCATTTACTTAAACACCCATTTTATAAATCGTGGAATGATGGAAAGTTAACGAGAGAAATAATCAAAGATTATGCTGAACAATATTATCAGCACGTTAAAGCTTTTCCTCGTTATATAAGTGCTACACACTCACTATGTGAAGATATTGAGAAAAGAAAAATTTTACTTGAAAATCTTCAAGACGAAGAAAACAGAGACGGAGATCATCCAAAGCTTTGGAAAGACTTTGCATTAGCTGTTGGGTCAAACAGAGAAGATATTGAATCTGTAAAAGAAGAGAAATTTACAACAGAATTAATTGAAAACTTTTTCAAAAATGGAAGAGCAAGTTATGCAGAAGGTTTAGCTTCTTTGTACACTTATGAAAGACAAATTCCTGAAGTGGCAGAAACAAAAATTAGAGGATTAAAAAATCATTATGGCGTTTCTTCAAAAGAAGGGTTAAAATTTTTTGAAGTACACAAAGCTGCTGATGTTTATCACAGAGAAGCATGTGAAAAATTGCTTGATGGTTTATCTAAAGAAGAACAAGTAAAAGCAGAAAAATCAGCTTTATCTACGGCTAAGTATCTTTGGAATTTTTTAACTGGAATGGCAGTTAAACATAATATTCCAATGCAAGCAGCTGCTTAATCAAATAGGAATTTTAAAGATTAAACAATGGGCGGTTTAAATAAAAACCGTCTATTATGAGTTTTAAAAAAAAAGGAGCATAGTTTGATTACCAATAACCCGTTTTCAATTCTTTCCGAAACCGTACCATCTATTGCAATACAAACTTTTGTAGTTGTTATGGGTGTGCTGGTAGTTTTAGGAACTCTAGTAGATATAATTCATAAAAAAAATGTAAAATATTTTTTTGAAAATGCGAAAAAAGCAAAAAAGTCAGCAAAAAAAATACTTTCCACTGGAGAAAAGACAGGTGTTGTAATCAAAACAATTGCGTATGATATTGCAACTACATCAGAGTTGGGAGCAGGAAAAAGAAGAGCCGCGCATCTTCTTGGGATGTACGGAACAATTTTATTTTGGGTTAGTTCAGTAATAATGATTTTTTGTTATGTAACCCCATCTTCTGACACCCCAATAGCATGGCCGATCATTTGGCACGTTGGTGCAATAATGACTGTTTTAGGAGGATCTTGGTTTTGGTTTTTTTTAAGAGTAGATGTTTATTCAGAGGCCCAGCCTTGGTACAGAATTATTAAAGCAGATTTATTTGTTTTAGCACTCGTAGCCACTTCTTTGTTTGGTTTAATTTGGTCATTTTTACAGTCATTAAATTTAAATGATAGATGGGATGATAAAGTGTTTTTAGTTTTTTTTATTGTGTCTAACCTAGCTTTATTTGGCGGAGTATATTGGTCAAAGTTTGCACACATGTTTTACAAACCAGGAGCTGCTATTCAAAAAAATTTAGCAGAAGCTGATGGTTCTAGAGATAATTTACCACCACCAGCAGATGCACCTGAAAAATTTGGATTAGGGATTAAGAGAGAGGCACCAAAGCACTATTAATATGCATATAAATTATATAAAAATGGAACAAAAATAATATGTCAACTTTTGTATATATGACTCGTTGTGATGGATGTGGACACTGTGTAGATATTTGTCCATCTGATATTATGCACATCGACGAAACTATTAGACGAGCAAAAAATATTGAACCCAATTTTTGTTGGGAGTGTTATTCATGCGTAAAGGCATGTCCAAATCATGCAATTGATGTTCGTGGATATGCGGACTTTGCTCCCATGGGCCATAGCGTAAGAGTTAGAAGAGAGGAAGAAAAAGGCACTATTTCTTGGAAAATAAAATTCCGAAATGGAACAGAAAAAGATTTTGTTTCTCCAATAACTACAAAACCGTGGGGAAAATTTATTCCAAAACTTGCTGATGGTGAAAAACCAAATCAAGGAGAAATTAAATCTCAAATTTTATATTCTGAGCCTGAGGGTTTAAATACAAAAAAAGATTTGCCAACTATAGATAAAAATTCATTTAAAAAAGGAGTTTATTACTAATGGCAAGACATAAAACTCACCATGAAGAGTGCGATATACTGGTAGTAGGTGGCGGAATGGCTGGTACTGGCGCGGCGTTTGAAGCAAGACATTGGGGAAGAGATTTAAAAATTATTTGCGTAGAAAAAGCAAACATCGATCGAAGTGGAGCGGTTGCGCAAGGTCTTTATGCAATAAACTGTTACATGGGAATGCAGTGGGATGAAAATCAACCAGAAGATCACGTTAGATATGCCCGTAATGACTTAATGGGATTAGTACGTGAAGACCTTGGTTATGATATGGCTCGGCATGTAGATTCAACAGTTCACATGTTTGATGAATGGGGTTTACCAATGATGAAAAATCCAAAAACTGGACGTTATCAAAGAGAAGGTAAATGGCAAATAATGATTCATGGAGAAAGTTATAAACCTATTGTAGCTGAGGCCGCCAAAAAATCTGCAGATAAAATTTATAATAGAATAATGATTACTCATCTATTAATGGACGAAAATGATAAAAATAGAGTTGGTGGAGCAGTAGGGTTTAATATGCGAACAGGAGATTATTATGTGTTTCGTGCCAAAACCGTAATTGTTGCCGCAGGAGGAGCATCTCATATTTTTAAACCACGAGCAGTAGGGGAAGGTATGGGAAGAACTTGGTATGCTCCATGGAGCAATGGTTCTGCATATGCTTTACCAATTGCAGTCGGTGCAAAAATGACTCAAATGGAAAATAGAATTGTTTTGTGTAGATTTAAAGATGGGTATGGTCCCGTAGGTGCTTATTTTTTACATTTAAAAACTTACACACAAAATGCTAACGGTGAGAATTATGAAAAAAAATGGTATGAACAAACAAAAAAACTAGTAGGGGAATATATAGATCATCATCCAACACCAACATGTTTACGTAATCATGCCTTTGTTCAAGAGGTTATGGCTGGTGGAGGACCAATTCAAATGGTGACTAAAGAAGCTTTTCAAGATCCACACCTTGAAACTGTTGGCTGGGAAAATTTTCTTGGCATGACAGTTGGACAAGCAGTTGTTTGGGCTTCACAAAATATAGATCCTAAATATACAAATCCAGAACTAACAACTTCAGAACCATATGTAATGGGTTCTCATGCAACATGTTCTGGAGCGTGGGTAAGTGGCCCAGAAGATATATCTCCACCAGAATATTATTGGGGATACAATAGAATGATGACAGTCCAAGGTCTTTTTGGAGCAGGAGATACTGTTGGAGGAAGCGCTCATAAATTTTCATCAGGGTCTTTTACAGAAGGTCGTTTAGCCGCAAAAGCTGCTGTTAAATATATTGAAGATCAAAAAGCAAAAGATATTAAAGTTAGCGAAAAACAATGTGAGGATTTTAAAAAAATTATATACAAACCATTAGAAAATTATACTGTTGGGAGGAATGAGATTACTGGAGGTACAGTTTCACCAAGTTATTTTTCTCCAATTCAAGGACTTCAAAGACTCCAAAAAATCATGGATGAATATGTTGGCGGTATTTCTGTTAATTATATGACTAACGAAAATTTACTTAAAAAAGGTTTGGATTTACTCAAGTGGTTAGAAGAAGATTTAGAGCATGTTGGCGCTGAAGACTACCATCAGCTTATGCGTGCTTGGGAATTAAAACACCGAGCAATAACTTCACAATGTGTTACAGAACATACTTTGTTTCGTAAGGAAACACGTTGGCCTGGATATTATTATAGAGGTGATTATTTAAAGCTTGATGATAAAGATTGGCATTGTTTAACTGTATCTCGTCGTGATCCTAAAACAGGAAAATTTACTATGGAAAAGATGCCAGTTTACCATATAATTGGTGATAAAGAGGAAAAAAAGGCTTCATAATTTATTTATAAAAATCTTTACCGATGAGTCTTCTGAATAAAAAAGATGAGGAAATATTTAAAATTGCAGAACCAATTTGGGACAATCTGGTTAAATCATCAAATATGAAAGATTACGGAGGTTTTACTAAAGATTTTTCGTCACAGATGTTGTATGGCGCTAACGAAGTAGAGTTAGGAAAACAGTGGTCTGGAAACAAATTATTAACAAATTTATCTCAAGACAAAGAATTTTTAGGATGTTTAAGACGAAATGGCTTTGTAACAGTTCTTTTGAAACAGAAAAGTGATAAAATTCCAGGGGATTTTTTAGGCCGATTAGTACTAGGGGTTGAAGATGAGCAAATCAAAGTTTTTGGCGCAACAATCTTTTAATTAGATCTTTTTTTCCATGTATTTATTGACATTATTATATACTAGGAATAATTGTTGGTTTTATGGAAGTTTTCTTACCTATAGCTGAAGTTCAAATTAATGTAGTTTTAATACTTTTTGTAAGTTTTATTATAGGTTTTCTCTCGGGACTATTTGGTGTTGGTGGAGGCTTTTTAATGACTCCTTTTTTGATTTTTATGGGAATACCCCCTGTTTATGCAGTTGCGAATGAAGCCAATAATATTTTGGCATCATCAGCTTCAGGTTCTATAACACACTATTTTAAAAAAACTATGGATCCAAAGATGGGATGGATGATTGTAGTAGGAGGTTTATTTGGAACCGCAATTGGAATGTTAACTTTTGGATATTTTAAAGAGATAAACAAAATAGATATAGTTATCACATTGGCATACATGTATTTTCTTGCGATCATAGGAAGTTTTATGCTTCGAGACGGTCTAATGGAAATCGATAGAATTAAAAAAAAAATAACAATAAAGAAAAAACTACATACACATTATTGGATACATGGATTACCATTTAGAACAAAATTTAGAACTTCAAAAGTTTATGAAAGCGCTTTAGTCCCAATTATATTAGGTGTTATAGTAGGATTTGTTGCTGCAATTATGGGAGTAGGAGGAGCCTTTTTGATGGTGCCTGCTATGATATATTTAATTGGAATGCCAACGAAGTTAGTTCCAGGAACTTCTTTGTTTGTTACAATTTTTGTTACAGCCTTTGTTGTTGTGTCACATGCATTTATTTATCACACAATCGACTTAGTTCTAGTTTTAATCTTAATAAGCGGTTCAATAGCCGGTGTACATGTAGGACAAAAACTTGGGCAAAAACTTCAGGGATCAGAGTTAAAAACTTTACTTGCTGTGCTCATGCTTTCCATTGGAGTTTTTATGGCATACGATACATTCTTTAGAAACGGAACTCCTGCCATTCAAATTCCCACAGATAAGATTGCCGAAGTAGGTGATTTTGGAAATACAATTTATAATTTATCCCACAACCATCCTATAACTTACGGAATATCTGCAATTTTTATTGCTCTTGTATCTGGAGTAGCAGTTTCTTTTTTGAGAAGAAAAATAAGTCAATGGAGAGCAGAAAGAACTAAAAAACCAGCAATGTATTAAAATGATTATAAAAATTAATAGAATAATATTTTTAAATTTTATTTTTTTATTTATTTTTATTTCTTTTTCATTTGCAGATAACAAGATGAAGTTAGGTTTAGAGGTTTTTAATGAAAAAGCACAGTGTGGCACTTGTCATTCATTAAAATCCGCAGGGTCTACAGGAAATATAGGACCAAATTTAGATAATCTTAAACCTCAATTAACACAAATTATTATGGCCGTTAAGAATGGTATTGGAGTAATGCCTCCATGGGAAGGAGTATTGAACGATCAAGAAATCGAAGCTGTTGCCTACTATATTTATAATAGCATCAATAAATAATTAATTCTTAAGATTAGAAATTTTTTCAATATGGAATGGTTTAGTTTCGCAACAACCACCCAAAATTGTTGCTCCTTTATTCATAATTTTTTTAGAAAATTTTAAAAATTTATCTCCAGTATAATCTTCCCTTGTTCCCATGGTATCTATGGGATTAGATGCAATTTTTTCATCTGGAGATGAAAATTTATGTACAGGAACCGGCTCTTCTGATTTCCAAAGATTAACTTTATAACCAAATGGTAAGTTTAATTTTTTTATTTCATCAATTGAATGTTCTATTATTTCAGGAGATACACAGGCTAAAATTAAACCTAACCAATTGTTATTTTTACATTTTTTAACAACTTCGCTTATACTTTCATTTGATGGTAATTTGCCATTTTTCTTAATATGTAGACCTACCAAAACTGGTAAATTTAATTTTTCTGTAACATTTAAAGCTATTTCGCATTCTCTACTTCCAGATAAAACATCTAAATAATAAAAATCAATAAATGGCTTTAATAATATTGCTTGGTCGTAAAAATTTTTTTCTATTATTTTTTTATCCCTTTCATCAGCAACATAAGTATGATTTTGAGGAGGAAGGCTGCCTGCTATTAAAATATTTTTTTTAGAAATTTTCTTAGCCTCTAATGCTAATTCACCCGCTTTTTCATTGGCATAATTAAAGTGTTTATCTACTTTATTTTGAATCATTCTTAATCTCCTGGCTGAAAAATTGTTAGTAACAATTACATCGGCCCCTGATTTAATAAACTCTAAATGGGCATCTACTACTAATTTATGATATTTTTGTTCTATTAGCGCAGTAGCAGACCAAAGTGTTCCTCTAGTTTTTAATCCCTTTGCTAGTAAAGTTTGACCCATGCCACCATCTAAGATTTTTGTCTTTAAAAAATAATCTTTATTCATTTATTATATTTTTGTTTTGTAGGTATTACTCCTCTAACACCTCCTTGAGGATTTTCGATATCTCCTTTTCTCCTTGGAATTAAATGTATGTGGCAGTGCATAATTGATTGACCGGCATCTTTGCCAGCATTAACACCAACATTAAATCCAGTAATTTCTTTATCTAGAACTAACAGGGATTTTCTTTCTTTTTTTAATATTTTATTTAAATCATTAAGTTCTTTATCATTTAAGTCAAAAAAGTTTGATACATGTCGATGTGGAATAATTAGTGTATGTAATTTTGTTACTGGGTAACTATCTCTAACTACAAATAGTAATTCACTTGTAAATATTATTTTTTGTTTTTTTTTATTACAAAATAAACATTCTTCGGTCATTTTAACTTTAAGCACTTCTATAGAGCTTAGTCATCACAAATTCTCTATGACCTAAAGCTTCAGCGCAAGTTAATCTACCATTAGCTACTTTAATAGTTGTTTCAATTAATTTATCGCCAGCTTCAGATAGATTCATTTCTCTAGATAGAATTTTTGACACATCACAGTCTATGTGTTCTCCCATAGATTTTACTGTTAATGGGTTTGCGGTTAATTTTATAACTGGTTCGATTGGATTACCTACTATATTACCTTGTCCTGTTGGAAATAGATGAATATTAAAACCACCAGCGGCCTGAAGGGTAACACATTCTGCGGCCGCAGAAGATGTGTCCATAAAATACAATCCTTTACCTTTAGTTGGCACTTCAGCTGGTTCTAAAACATCAATAAATTTACAAGATCCAATTTTTTGAAAGTTACCGAAAGCTTTTTCCTCAATAGTTGTAAGACCTCCAGCTATATTCCCAGCAGTAGGTTGGCTTTCTGAAAGATCGTCAGTAGCTTCTTTAAGAATAAAATCATTATATGCGCTCCAAGTTTTCATAAATTTTTTTGAAGCTTCAGGTGTTGCACCTCTCTTGGCACAAACAGATTCAGCTCCTGTAAGCTCTGAAGTTTCACCAAAACATAAATGAACTCCAAGAGGCTCCAATTTATCCATAAGATTTCCAACTGTTGGATTTGAAGCAAGACCTGATGTAGTATCAGATTCGCCACACTTAACCGATATCCACAAATCACTTAAAGGACATTCTTCTCTTTGTTTTTCTGAAGCCCACATTACAAATTCTTGTGCTTTTTTTGAAGCTTTCATCACCGTTCCAATATCGCCCGTTCGTTCAATATGGAAACCTTCAACAGGCTTTCCAGTTTTTTTTATGCCATCTACAATTCTTTTTGTCCACTTTGGTTCAATGCCTACAACTATTACAGCCGCTACATTTGGGTTGCTTCCAGTTCCAATCATTGTTCTAAAATGTAATTCTAAATCTGCTCCAAATTGAAGTCTTCCATAAGAATGTGGTAAAGCTATTGTGCCTTTAATATTATTTGCTACTGCTTCTGCGCATGCATTTGAAATATCATCTACGGGAAGTATAATTACGTGGTTTCTTGTACCAGCTCTTCCATTTTCTCTTTTATAACCTAAAAAACTTTTTGGAATTTCCATAATATTACCATTTCTTAGTTTTTACATTGTGAACATGAACATGCTCACCTTTTTTTATTGATTTAACTACTTTACCAATATCGTGCCCATATTTTAAAATTGTATCACCTTCTTTAAGATCTTGAAGAGCGATTTTGTGACCAAGAGGAATTTCATTAATAGATTTAACTTTAATAGTTTTATCATTTTCCATGATCCAACCAACACATTCTTGGTTTTTTGAAGTTTTATCAATAACAACAACTGCTACATTGTCCTTTTCATCATGAATTATCAAATCTGTTTGGGACATTTTCTTACTGGATATAGCCTTAAAATTGATATAATTAAAGTATTTTTTAAGGAATTTATCATGACCAAAATGACAACAGAAGAAGCTTTTGTAAAAGTTCTGCAAATGCATGGTATAGAACATTCATTTGGAATAATAGGATCTGCTTTTATGCCTATTTCAGATCTATTTCCAAAGGCGGGAATTAGGTTTTGGGATGTCGCGCACGAGTCAAACGGAGGTTTAATTGCAGATGGATATACTCGTTCAACTGGAAAAATAGCAATGTGTATTGCCCAGAATGGACCAGGTATTACCGGACTTGTAACTCCAATTAAAACTGCATACTGGAATCATACACCAATGCTTTTGGTTACTCCTCAGGCAGCAAATAAAACAATGGGGCAGGGAGGTTTTCAAGAAGTTGAGCAAATGAATCTTTTTAAAGATATGGTTTGTTACCAAGAAGAAGTTCGAGACCCATCACGTATGGCAGAAGTTTTAAATCGTGTAATTGAAAAAGCAATTAGAGGTTCAGCACCAGCACAAATTAACGTTCCAAGAGATTATTGGACCCAGGTAATAGATATAGAACTTCCTCCTATTGTCCGTTTGGAAAGACAAGCAGGAGGAGCTAGCGCAGTTTCTCAAGCAGCTAAATTATTATCAAATGCGAAGTTTCCAGTCATACTATCTGGCGCAGGTGTGGTTATAGGAAATGCGATTGAAGATTGTAAAAAATTAGCAGAACGTTTAGATGCTCCAGTATGTTCAGGATATCAACACAATGATAGTTTTCCCGGGAGTCACCCTCTAGCTGTAGGTCCTTTGGGTTATAATGGTTCAAAGGCTGCAATGCAATTAATTTCAAAAGCAGATGTAGTTTTAGCTTTAGGAACTAGATTAAATCCTTTTTCAACTTTACCTGGCTACGGAATTGATTATTGGCCGAAAAAAGCGAGCATTATTCAAGTTGATATGAATTCTGACAGGATTGGCCTAACAAAAAAGGTTACAGTTGGAATTTGTGGCGATGCTAAATTAGTAGCACAACAAATTTTAGAAAAACTTTCGAAGGCAGCAGGAAATTTTGATAGAGAAAAACGCAAAGATTTCATTCATCAAACTAAATCAGCATGGTTACAAACTTTAACAAGCTTGGATAATGAAGAAGATGATCCTGGAACTACATGGAATAAAGATGCGCGGAAAAGAGATAAAGATCGAATGTCACCACGAATGGCATGGAGAGCTATTCAAGCTGGACTTCCATCTGATGTGATAATTTCAAGCGATATAGGTAATAATTGTGCTATCGGAAATGCATATCCAACTTTTGAAAAAGGAAGAAAATATTTAGCCCCGGGACTTTTTGGTCCATGCGGATATGGTTTCCCTGCAATTCTTGGAGCTAAGATTGGCTGTCCAAGTGTTCCAGTGGTTGGTTTTGCTGGAGACGGCGCTTTTGGAATAAGCATGAGTGAGATGAGTTCATGTAATAGAAAAGAATGGCCTTCTATAACAATGGTAATATTTAGAAATTATCAGTGGGGAGCAGAAAAAAGAAATTCAATTCTATGGTTTGATGATAATTTTATTGGGACTGAATTGGATCCAGACTTAAGTTATGCAAAAGTAGCAGAAGGATGTGGTCTCAAAGGAGTTCAAGTAAAAACACAAAACGAATTAACAGAAGCATTAAAAAAATCCTGTGAAGAACAAAAAAAAGGAATAACAACTTTTATTGAAGTAATTTTAAACCAAGAACTTGGTGAGCCTTTTAGACGTGATGCAATGAAAAAACCTGTAAAAGTTGCAGGTATTAATCTAAAAGATATGCGTCCACAAAAAAACAATTAAGTTAAATGCGTGACTAAAAAAATAAAAATATTACTAGCTTCTCCCAGAGGTTTTTGTGCAGGCGTTGATAGAGCAATTGAAATTGTAAAAAAAACTTTAATAAAATTTGGATCTCCTGTTTATGTTAGACACGAAATTGTTCATAATACCCAAGTAGTTGAAAATCTTAAAAAACTTGGAGCTGTATTTGTTGAAGAATTGAGCGAAATAGAAGATTCTTCAAGACCAGTAATTTTTTCTGCACACGGTGTACCCAAATCTGTCCCTATGGAAGCCTCGAAAAGGAAAATGTTTTTCATTGATGCGACTTGCCCCTTAGTTACCAAAGTACATAGAGAGGCTGAGTTTCTTTACAAAAACGGTTATCAAGTTATTTTAATCGGTCACAAAAATCATCCTGAAGTACTAGGAACTATGGGTCAAATACCCAATACTTCTATAACTCTAATTGAAACTACAAAAGATGTTAAAAAGCTAAATATTAATGAAAAAATTAAGAAAGTTGCTTATGTTACACAAACAACATTATCGGTTGATGATACTAAGGATATAATAGAAGCCTTAAAAATTAAATTTCCAAATATTAAATCACCAGTTAAAGAAGACATATGTTACGCTACAACAAACAGACAGGAAGTAGTAAAAAAAATTGCACCACAATGCGATATGTTTTTTGTTGTTGGTAGTAAAAATTCTTCAAATTCACAAAGACTAGTTGAAGTTGCAAAAAAATCTGGATGTGTAGAATCAGAATTAATAACTTTTAGTGAAAAATTACCAATCGATTCAATAATTAAATGTAATACAATAGGAATAACATCAGGAGCATCAGCGCCAGAACAATTAGTTCAAAACATTATTTCTGAAGTAAAAAAATATTGTAAAATTTCAATAGAGGAAATTGTATTAACGAAAGAGAATGTTACTTTTAAATTACCCAAAGCTTTAAAATAAGTTTTTTTAATTCTATTCTATAAACTTTTTAAGGTTAGGTTCAGAATAGTTTGGACCTTTCATAACTTTACCTTTTTCATTGTAAATGGGTTTTCCATCCGTACCTAATTTGCTCATATTCGCTCTTTGGACTTCTTTAAAACATTTATCAAGATCAATACCGTATGCACAACCAGCTCCATAAGTTACATATAAAATATCACTTAAAGCATCGGCAATCTCTACTAAATCTTTTGATTCCATTGCTTCTTTTAATTCACTCAATTCTTCTTTTATTAAGTCATATCTTAGTTTCATGGTTTTATCGTCAGGAAATTGAGGTTTGGTCCTAACTATTTGTCCAAAAGTTTTCATAAATTCTTTAACATCTTCAAAATTACTCTTATTCATATTCCTCCATTATATTTATTTTTAAAAAATTAAATTGCAGTCCATCCTCCATCGACCAATAAAGATGTTCCTGTAACCATAGAAGAAGCATCAGAGGCTAAAAAAGTTACAGCAGTTGCGACATCACTAAGCTCAGCAAATCTCCCTAATGGTATTTTTTTCAGAGTCTCTTTTTTAAATTTTTTACTCTTCAAAAATTTTTTTGTCATAGGGGTAACAACAAAGGTTGGGCACACAGTATTTACACGAATATTACTTTTAGCTAAATCAATTGCCATTCCTTTGGTTAATCCTTCTAATCCAGCTTTAGTCATATTATATACGGTTCTAATTGGTGCTCCCACATGACCCATTTGAGATGACATATTGATTATAGAGCCACCAATCTTTTTTCTATTTTTTGCTTCTAACATTTTCAGAGTACATAACTGAGCGATATGAAATGTAGATACGGTATTTAGTTTTACTATGTATTCCATGTCTTTTTTTTGAACTTTCGTAAAGTGTTCAGGAATATTGTTGCCAGCATTATTAACTAAAATATCAATTCTTTTTTGTTTAGCTATAATATTTTTTATTTGATTATAATTAGTCACATCACATGCGTAACTAATACATTTTGATTTAAATTTTTTTATAATTTTGGAAACAACATCAAGATCTTTTTGTGTTCTGCTAATAATAATAAGGTCAGCCCCAGCTTCAGCAAGAGCTATTGCGCAGGCTTTTCCAATACCTTTTCCAGCTCCGGTAACCAAGGCGGTTTTGTTTTTCAAATTGATTTTTTTAAAATACATAATTTTATATAAATATTTTTAAATCACTATAAATTAATTCTATTGCAACTACTAGTATTGCCAAAAGGCCTATCCATCCTATCCATTTATATTTTTTTATCCATTTAGATATAATGGTAGCAACTGTAGCCATAAGTAAAATTGATAAAATTAGACCAAAAACTAATAAAGTATAATGGTCTCTAGCAGCTCCCGCTACACCCAAAACGTTATCAAGACTCATGCTTACATCAGCGATTATGACAGTCGTTATTGCTTTAAAATAATTTGAACTATCGGCTTGAATTTTTTTATTATCATTAATTTCATTTTTTATTACATCTTTATAAAGTTTATAGGCAATATAGAGAAGAAGAAGACCTCCAATGGTTTTAAGACCATTAATTTGCAGCAGGTAAGCGGTTAATAAAGTAAATATTATTCTTAAGACAATCGCAGCTCCAATGCCCCAAAATATAATTTTTTTTCTTATCTCATCTTTAAATTGAGATGCCACCATGCCAATAATAATTGCGTTATCACCGGCTAGAACTAAATCGATAAATACTATTTGAAAAAAAATGACTATCTCTTCGATCATGGTTTGCTATCTTCTATTATCATGTCAGCAGCTTTTTCTGCAATCATTATAGTTGGAGCATTAGTATTTCCCGAAGTAATATTTGGCATAATAGATGCATCAACTATTCTTAGGTTTGTAAGCCCATGCGCAACTAATCTATCATTTACAACTGAATTTTCATCATTTCCCATTTTACATGTTCCTACAGGATGAAAAATTGTTTGAGCGTAGTTACTTGCTGCTTTAACCAATTCTTCATCGTCTTGAATATTTATACCAGGTCTAAATTCTTCAGGCTCATATTTCGAAAAACTTTTTGTTTGAAGAACTATTTTTCTTATCAATTTTAATCCATCTGCAGTAACTTTTCTGTCTTCTGGCGTAGATAGATAATTCATTTTAATTTTTGGATCATCTCTTGTATCTGCGCTTGCTAAATAAACTTCTCCTCTACTAGTTGGTCTGATATTAGCTACTGTTGGTGTAAATGCATCAAAGTTATGTAAATCTGAGCCACCCAATTTATCGGTACTTATTGGTTGAATATGAAATTGTAAGTTCGGAGTCTCTCTGGAAGGATCACTTTTTGCAAATCCACATAGTTGACTAGCTCCCATGGTCATTGGACCTTTTCTTAAAAAAATATATTCCATACCTATTAACATTTTTCCAAAAAAACTATTAATTTTTTTATTTAATGTCTTTATGTTTTTTACTTTGTAAACAGGTCTCATCATTATATGATCTTGGAGATTTTTACCTACACCCGGTGAGTTATTTACAATTTCAATGCCATGATTTTTAATTTTTGAACCATCTCCTATACCTGAAGCTTGTAAAATGTGGGGAGAACCTATAGATCCGGCTGATAAAATAACTTCTTTTTTCGCCTTTGCTTTTATTAATTTATTATCTCTCCAATATGAAATTCCAACAGCTTTTTTTTTATCAAAATTTATATTTTTTACATGTGCTTTTGTTATAATCTTTAAATTGCTTCGGTTTTTAATTGGTCTTAGGTATCCAACAGAAGCGCTACATCTTAGTCCTTTTCTTTCAGTCACTTGAAAATAACCGCAACCAAAATTGTTTCCCTTATTAAAATCATTCACTTTTGGTATACCAATTTCTTCAGCTGCATTCATAAAAACATCTAATATATCTAGTTGGATTCTTTGGTCTTCAACAGATATTGGACCTTTAACGCCATGGAATTCATTTTTACCTCTTTCCTGATTTTCAGATTTTAAAAAATAAGGAAGAACATCTTTCCAGCCCCAACCTACATTTCCAAGTTGCCTCCACATATCATAATCTTGTTCTTGTCCCCTTATATATAAAAGACCATTTATTGAAGAACTTCCTCCTAAAGTTTTTCCTCTAGGATAATTAATGGAACGATTATTCATTGTTGCATCTGGTTCAGTTTTAAAACACCAATCAGTTTTTGGATTATGCATGGTTTTATAATAACCAACGGGAATATGAATCCACGGATAGTTATCCTTCCCTCCAGCTTCAAGCAATAAAACTTTATTCGAAGAAACTGATGACAATCGATTTGCCAACACACATCCAGCGGAACCCGCTCCAATTATTATATAATCAAATTCTTCCATTGTAGGTTGAAAATATATTTTTTATATATGTTATGATATTTTTTAACACATTTTAACTTGATAAATCTAAACCATTATAGTCCAATCATTTTTTTTATTAATTAATAATAAAGAGGGAATATGAGAAAAATCATAACGTTGTTTTTGGGTGTAGCGATGTTTATCGGATTTACGGTATCCGCTAATGCTGCAAAGACGCTAAAATGCCAAACTGTTATCAGCGCTAAAGCTGATGAAGTTAAAATGTTGAAAGATTGGGGTAATGATATTACCGCACTTACAAATGGCGAAATTAAATTTGAAATTCTTCCTGCGGGTACTGTAGTTGGAGTTAAAGAAACATTAGATGCAGTTGATAAAGGACTGATCGATTGTGGATTTGCTTGGACACACTACTGGTCAGGTGAACACCCAGCTGCCATGTTATTTGGATCTCCAGTAGCAGGCGCAGGTGTAGGAATTGATAATATCGCATTTTTATCTTGGTTCCAGTACGGTGGTGGTAAAGAACTTTACGACCAACTTTGGAAAGAAATGAAAAGAGATATTAAAGGATTTATGCTTCAGCCAGTTGGTCCAGAAGCTCTTGGTTGGTTCAAAGAGC
>Ga0310344_10000545_pt1 | contig 29678 bp, 26 predicted proteins | sample HC15DNA20200_MG_FD_203801 | JGI IMG/M metagenome (GOLD analysis project Ga0310344, IMG submission 203801) | Marine microbial communities from station ALOHA, North Pacific Subtropical Gyre - HC15-DNA-20-200_MG | ecosystem: Environmental > Aquatic > Marine > Oceanic | place: Pacific Ocean: North...
GCGCAGTGTCGGGAGCTGGGCATGGACGTTGAGGTTCAGCCCATTGTTCGAGATGAACCGAAAAAGATCCGCGAGGCCATAATGCATGGGCTGAAATCCGACCTTGTTATTTTGACCGGTGGCGTTTCCATGGGCGAGTTTGACTATGTTCACAGGGTGCTGGCGGAAGAAGGCATTCAGATTTTTTTCCATAAGGTTGCAATCAAGCCCGGCAAACCCGTTCTTGTGGGTGCAAAAGGCAATAAAATGGTGTTCGGATTGCCGGGCAACCCCATTTCTTCCTTCTTGACTTTCGAGCTTTTTGCCAAGCCTGCCATTCTGAAGTGGAGTGGTAAAAGCCCTCAGGGGCTGTTGAAAGTTGTAGCGGTTTTGGATGCAGAAATTCGACATAGGCCAGGGCGCCTTTTTTTTAAGCCTGCGTACGTGGTGTCTACGCCGTCAGGATTTTCAGTCATTCCCATTGAAACCCGAGGCTCTGCTGATGTTGTTGGTTTTGCCAAGGCCAATGCGCTAATAACCTTGCCTGCTAGTGGTGTGGACCTGGTAAAGGGGGCAGTGTTGGAAGTTCTTTTGTTGCCAGGACGCGTCCATTACCAATGGTGAGATAGGGATAGGCTAGAAAAACACCTTCATGCTTCTCCTTTGGTTTTTTTGACAAGACATATACCTTCTAAAGTCATTGCTGGGTCCACAGCTTTGCACATGTCGTAAAGAGTTAGGCCAGCGATGCTAACGGCTGTCAGGGCCTCCATCTCGACCCCCGTGGACCGATGACAAGTCACCTGTGAACGAATCTCAAACCCGTTCGACTCGGTCTTAATTGTGACATCGATGTAATCCAGATTTAGACTATGGCAAAGAGGTATCAATGCTGGAGTTTGTTTGGCGGCTTGAATACCAGCTATGCGGGCGATTTCAAACGGAGAGCCTTTAGGGAGTGCAAGCTGTTCTACTAGGCGGAGTGTCTCGGGGCTAACCCGTAGATGGCCTTCGGCGACAGCCGTTCGATATTGAGTGGTTTTGTCACTAACGTCGACCATTCGAACCAGGCCCTGGTCATCAAAATGTGAGAGCTTCACGGGCTTTTCCTTTCCGGTTTTTCTTTAGTTGTATGCGAACTCTTGAATAATCGAGATTGCGTTTATTGTCTTGATTCTATGTCAATAGGTGGTAGATGGTGAATAAAAGCGTCGGAAGACATCGGCAAAACGGATACGCTTTGATGGCTAACAGAAATTCCGGTCTTCCGGATATGTCAGTACAGTGTAGTCTGCAAGACTAGCTATACTGGGGGAGCGTTGTGAGTAATTTTTGGAAAATGTTTGTAGCGTCCATGGTCGTTTTTCTGGTGGTCACTGGGGCGTCTTATGCGCAAAATCTGGAGGAAGACGACTTCAAGATTGGGGTTTCTGTTAACCAGGTTTTCCTGTCTGTTACCGCCCGTACCCTTGGCGAAGGGGGGTTTTACAAGGGCCTCACTAGGGAGCATTTTCAGGTTTTTGAAGATGGGGTTCAGCAAGAGATCATCAATTTTACCCAAGAAGCCGTACCAGTCAGCGTTGCACTCCTAATCGACGCTAGTGGCAGCACTCGTTACAGTCAATCTTCCATTCGGTTGGCCGCTGTGAGATTTGCCGAGAGCCTTGACCCCGAAGATCGGATTGCAATTGTCACATTTAACGATGCACCTCGACTCATTCTGGAATGGAGCAACGATTTGGCAAATGTCCGGCACGCCCTGGAGACGATCTATGCCAAAGGGCCCACGGTCATGAATGATGCTCTTTATGTAACCTTTGATGACCTGCTTAAGGATGTCCCTGGCAAAAAGGCTGTTTTGATGTTAACGGATGGAGTTGACACTACGAGCCAGATGAGTATGAATGCTGCTATCGAACTGGCCGGCCGATCAGAGGCGATCGTGTATGTTGCATCGAGGCTTGATGAATATTGGGCTGGGGCCATTGGCTTCCGTCAGCAAATCCGAAGTCTCGGGCGTCTTATTCCCAACGAATTAACAGATGCTTACATTTTGGAAGCCAAAAAGGGCCTACAACGGTTGGCTAACGTCAGTGGAGGTCGAGTGCTAGAAGCTGGGAGATTCGGTAGTCTGAGTGAGGTTTATCAGGCTGTAGCAGACGAGCTCAAAAATCAGTACTACCTGTCTTATGAACCTTCCAACGGAGAGCAAGATGGCCGCTGGCGCAGTGTTGAAATTCGAGCCTTGGAATTGGGAGTCTCAGTTACGACACGTCAGGGCTATTTTGCACCGGGACAAGCTGGGCCGGAATCTACAAGCGGTCCGTAGTAGGCGAGCCCCCCGCGACAGCTCTTCCCCAGTTGACAAACTCCCTACAGCAGCGCCATACTAGGCTTGAAAGAGTACTAAGACAGTACTATTTTGGAGAGCTATGTTTCGTATAAACAAAGACACGGATTACGGGGTACTGTTGTTGACCTTGTTCGCTCGGTTCCCGGAGAGAACGAGCCTGAGCTCTCGCGAGCTTGCCAGTAATAGCGGGATTCCCCTTCCTATGGCAAGTAAGATTCTCAAGTTGCTTGCGAATGACGGGATTTTGTGTTCACAGAGAGGCCCCAAAGGCGGTTATAGGCTGTCGCGCAGTCCGAGCGAGATCTCTGTGGCAGAGATCATAGATTGCTTGGAAGGCCCACTTTCCCTCACTGAGTGTATTGAGCATCCGGGAGATTGTCGGCAGGAGCCGACCTGTGGGGTGCGTGGGAACTGGGGAGTAATTAATGCCGCGATCAGGGAAGCTCTTGCGCGGGTTTCACTGCTTGAAATGGCGACTCCTATGCCCGACCAGCAATTGGTGCCTCTTGATATGCCAGAGATGCAACAGCACTAAACTTTGCCGATTCCATTAGGAAGGAAAAATGTCTAGCGAAACCCAAGAACTTCAAGAAATAGCCAATCAGGAATATAAATACGGCTTCTATTCAGATATCGAGGCAGACTCGGTTCCGCCTGGTTTGAATGAAGATGTGATTCGTCTAATTTCGAGCAAAAAGCAGGAGCCTGCATTTCTACTCGAGTGGCGCCTCAAGGCCTATCACCATTGGCTGAAGATGCAAGAGCCTACGTGGGCTTTTGTGGATTACCCGGCTATAGACTACCAGGACATTGTTTATTATTCGGCCCCTAAGAGTCAGGCAGACGCCCCACAAAGTCTCGATGAAGTAGACCCTGAACTTATTGAGACCTATAACAAGCTAGGCATTCCATTGGCGGAACAAGGCATACTGGCCGGTGTGGCAGTAGATGCTGTGTTTGATAGTGTTTCGGTAGCCACGACTTTCAAAAGCAAACTGGCAGATCTCGGAATAATCTTTTCCTCATTCAGTGAGGCCGTACAAGACCACCCAGAATTAATCGAGAAGTATCTTGGTTCGGTCGTGCCTCGTACAGACAATTTTTTCGCGGCCCTGAACTCTGCTGTGTTTACCGACGGATCATTCTGCTATATCCCTAAGGGAGTACGCTGCCCTATGGAGCTCTCAACATATTTTCGTATCAACGCCGCTAAAACTGGGCAGTTTGAGCGAACCCTTATCATTGCAGATGAGGGAAGTCATGTGAGCTACCTTGAGGGCTGCACAGCACCAATGCGCGACGAGAACCAACTGCACGCAGCAGTTGTTGAGCTAGTGGCACACGATAACGCCACAATCAAGTACTCAACCATTCAGAACTGGTATCCAGGCAATGAAAAAGGTGAAGGTGGTATATACAATTTTGTTACTAAGCGGGGTAAGTGTGCTGGGCGGAGATCTAAAATCTCTTGGACGCAAGTGGAGACCGGATCTGCAATCACCTGGAAGTACCCAAGCTGCATTCTGCAGGGAGATGAATCGATAGGTGAGTTCTACTCAGTAGCACTCACTAAAATGCGGCAACAGGCGGACACCGGAACAAAAATGATCCATATAGGGAAAAATACAAGTAGCAATATCGTTTCTAAGGGGATCTCTGCTGGGCATGGACAAAATACATACCGAGGCCAGGTAAGAATTAATCAAAGTGCGACAGGTGCTCGAAATTACACTCAATGCGATTCCATGTTGCTAGGAGATCAGTGTGGTGCCCACACATTCCCGTACATCGATGTCAAAAACAGTTCGGCCCATATGGAACATGAGGCTTCGACCTCGAAGATCGGAGAAGATCAAATCTTCTATTGCCAACAGCGTGGCCTTTCGGCAGAAGATGCTGTCTCGATGATCGTAAACGGTTTTTGCAAAGAGGTATTCAAGGAACTGCCGATGGAATTTGCCGTAGAGGCGCGGAAGCTGCTTAGTGTTAGCCTGGAGGGGAGCGTTGGATAACGTCGGGGAAACTCCGTTTTAACCACAGCCTCACCCTAAAACCAACAATTAAAACAACGGGACGGTAGGAGAAAGAACATGCTAGAGATCAAAGACTTGCATGCAAAAGTCGAGGATCAGCCGATATTACGAGGCCTCAACCTTAAGGTGGGCGCCGGGGAAGTACATTCCATTATGGGGCCTAACGGATCAGGCAAAAGTACACTTGCTCAAGTTCTCGCCGGCCGGGACACATATGAGGTGACAGGTGGAAAGGTTGACTTCAATGGGTCCAACCTGCTGGATCTAGATCCCGAGGAACGAGCAGGAGAAGGTCTTTTCATGGCATTCCAATACCCGGTTGAGATACCGGGAGTTTCTAATACCTATTTTCTTCGAGCTGCACTCAATGCAGTGCGCACTTATCGGGGAGAAGAAGAAGTGGATGCGGCGGACTTTCTCGATCTCGTTTCAGAAAAAACAGAGCTGCTGAACATCGGCAAGGATTTACTGAGGCGCCCCGTCAACGAAGGCTTCTCGGGTGGCGAGAAAAAACGCAACGAGATTTTCCAAATGGCAATGCTGGAACCTAAATTAGCTATATTGGATGAGACGGATTCGGGACTAGACATCGATGCCCTCAAGGTTGTATCCGAAGGTGTTAATGCATTGCGATCACCTGAGCGATCCATCATTATTGTCACTCACTACCAGCGGCTACTCGACTACATTGTTCCGGACCGGGTGCATGTGCTTTCGAAAGGCCGTATTGTCAAGAGCGGCCCCCCCGAACTGGCCCTAGAGCTTGAAGAAAAAGGTTACAGCTGGTTGGATGCAGAGAATTCAGCAAGCCCAACAACAGCGGAATAAGAGAGGTTAGGACAATGGAGCTCCCGCAGGGGCAAGATTTGTATTCAGCCCACTTTAAATCGATTCAGGGTGCCTTAAGTCAGGAGCCTAGCTGGCTCAGAAGTCTGCGCAGTGCTGGCATGGAATGTTTCTCGAGCCATGGGTTCCCGTCCTTGGCTGATGAGGCCTGGAGATTCACAAGCCTGCGCGAACTTGCGCAAACCCCTTTTGAGCTTGCTGGAAACCTTAATTCAGAATTAGGTGCAAATGATCTTTCCGGGCTGCAATTTGCCAGCCTAAATTGTAGAAGACTGGTTTTCCTGAACGGCTCTTATCAGCCTGAACTATCCGACATTCTTGAGGTGCCGGGATTGACGGTCAGCAACCTTAAATCTGCAGTGGTACATTCATCCGAAGCAGTGAAGACAAACTTAGGGCGGTATGCCGATCAACAAGAGAACCCTTTCGTTTCTCTTAACACAGCGTTGTCTCAAGACGGATTTTTTATCAACTTAGATTCTGGAACACGGCTAGAGGAACCGATTCATATTGTTCATTTAACAAGCGACTCCTCCACCCCGATTTGTACACATGTTCGCAACCTGGTAATGGTAGGAGACGGTTGCGAAGTTGATCTTGTGGAGTGCTACCTAGGCGTTGGCCAGAATATTACGTTTACAAATCCGGTAACTGAAATATGCGTTGGCAATAATTCTCAAGTTAATCATTACAGGATCCAGAATGAGAGCCCAAACGCCTTTCATGTCGGCGTGAATGATGTCCAGCAAGGTCGCGACAGTCACTACCGAGGGCTGGTGATTGATCTGGGCGGCAAACTGGTAAGAAATAATTTGAGATGTGTTCTGTCCGGAGAAGGAGGCCTAGCAGGGATAGATGGCCTCTATCTTTTGAGAGATCATCAACATGTAGACAACTATACGACGCTGGAGCACGCTGTGCCTCATTGTGATAGCAGGGAGCTGTTCAAGGGCATCTTGGACGACCGTGCTTCTGGGGTGTTCCGCGGCCGTATTATTGTTCATAAGGATGCTCAGAAAACAGACTCGAAGCAAACTAGCAGCAATCTTCTTCTGACCGATCGAGCGCGAGTCAACACCAAGCCGCAGTTGGAGATTTATGCAGACGATGTCAAATGTACCCATGGCGCTACCATAGGTCAGCTTGATGCAAACGCGCTTTTCTATCTCCGGTCACGCGGAATCCCTCTGCAAGCTGCGAAAGGAATTCTCATCTTTGCCTTTGCCAGTGAGTTATTTGGAAGAGTAAAAGTACAATCACTGGGCCAACAATTATCGAGATATCTAGCGGCATGGCTTCCGTCAGGCCAATTGACTGAAGGAATTTATCAGCAATGACTCGTTTGGAAAGCACTGCTCCTCCTGCCCAGAGTGCCAACCCGTCAGCCGGTCTCAATGTAGATCTGATTCGATCCGAATTCCCTGTTCTAGCGAGGAAAGTCCGCGGGGAACAACTGATCTACCTGGATAATGCGGCTAGCACTCAGAAGCCTCGGCAAGTGATTGAGGCCATTTCAGATTATTATAGCCAGCACCACTCGAACGTACACCGGGGGGTGCATACCCTGAGCCAGGAAGCCACTGATTTGTATGAAGGAGCAAGGGGAAGGGTTGGGCAATTTATTGGCGCACAAGACACTCGGGAAATTATTTTTGTGCGGGGAGCTACCGAAGCTATCAACCTTGTTGCTCACAGTTTTGTAAGACCTCTCCTGCAGCCGGGGGATGAAATTGCTATTTCCGGACTTGAGCACCATTCCAATATCGTGCCATGGCAGTTGCTATGTGAAGAAAAAGGATCCCAATTAGCAGTGATACCAGTGACAGATGATGGCGAAATAGATATCCAGGAAATGCAAAAAATTCTGGCCAGAAAGCCTAGGATTTTGGCTATCAATCATGTCTCTAATGCTCTTGGCACCTTGAATCCGCTCCGTGAAATTGTGGCGGCTGCCCACAGTGAAGGAGTGCCGGTTGTGGTCGATGGAGCCCAGGCGATGCCACATCTTGCTGTTGATATGCAGGAACTCGGCTGTGACTTCTATTGTTTTTCTGGACACAAAATGTTCGGGCCGACGGGTATTGGGGTTTTGTATGGTCGACTGGATACGCTGGAAAATTTGTTGCCCTATCAAGGCGGTGGCGACATGATATTGTCTGTTAGTTTTGAGGGCACAGTATTTAATGAGTTGCCCTATCGCCTGGAAGCGGGAACCCCGAATGTCGCTGGAGTAGTGGGATTAGGGGCAGCTGTCGACTACCTGACTGGGATCCAAATGGCTGAAATTCAAGATTATGAAGAAACTCTATGTAGCTATGCCTTGGAAAGGATTGAGGCAATCCCCGAGGTACGAATTATCGGGAAGGCTCGGCGTAGGGCTGGAGTCATATCATTCATTGTGGGCAGTGTGCATCCTCACGATGTTGGGACGATCTTGGATCAGAAAGGCATAGCCGTGAGGACGGGTCATCATTGCGCACAGCCGGTAATGGAACGTTTTGGCGTCCCTGCCACAGTTAGAGCATCGTTTGCCTTTTATAACACTCGCCAGGAAGTGGATGTGCTATGCGAAGCACTTGAAGATGTCGCACAGTACTTCAATTGATATGTCTGAACTTACCGAGCTTTACCAAGAAGTCATTTTAGATCACAACCGAAAGCCTCGTAACTGTGGCGAGATGGCGGACTTTTCCAGGCAGGCAGACGGATATAATCCTTTGTGCGGTGACCGGATCAAGGTCTTTCTAAGGTTGGACGGGGACCATATCATCGATATAAAATTTCAAGGTACTGGCTGTGCCATTTCCCAAGCTTCGGCCTCACTCATGACAGAGGCCGTAAAAGGTAAAAGCTTAGATGATAGTAGTAGACTATTTGAAGCCTTTCGTGGGCTTGTGACTGGAAATGCAACTGACGTGGCATCTAAGGCTCTGGGTAAACTAATTGTATTTGGTGGAGTCAGTGAATACCCGGTACGTGTCAAATGCGCAACTTTAGCCTGGCACACTTTGCAGGCTGCCCTAGAGGACCAAGGACAATGCACAACGGAGAAGTCGAATGAATGAGACCCCGACTGATCAAACAGAACTAGAAAGCCAGCCTACTGCCGCTTCTGAGATTGAGTCGGTAACTGACTTGCGTGAAAGCGTAGTGGAGGCCTTGAAAACGGTTTACGATCCTGAAATTCCCGTGAACATATATGAACTAGGCTTAGTTTATAAGATAGATATAACAGAAGAAGATCACGTTCTAGTTGAGATGACGTTGACATCTCCTGCATGTCCGGTAGCGGGCACCTTGCCCGGCGAAGTTGAGTCCAAGGTTCGCTCAGTATCCGGAGTCCAGGAGGCAACGGTAGAGCTGGTCTGGGATCCCCCTTGGGACACCGGGAAAATGTCTGAAGCTGCCCAGCTTCAACTAGGCATCGATTACTGACTCGTAGAGGGCAAACAAGGCTGAAAGGAAATTAACAGGTGTCCGTGTCAGAAAAGGAATCGACACAAATACAAATTCCTGACAAGGTTCGCAGAATAGAATTGTCGGGCCGTGAAATTTTTTTAGTTCCCACCGCACACGTCTCGCTCCAAAGCGTTGAAGATGTCCGCAAAACCATACAGGCAATCTGTCCTGATGTGGTCTGCATCGAATTATGTGAACCGCGTTTCAAAAATTTAATTAATCGTGAAGTTTGGAAACAGACTAATCTTGTGCAGGTAATTCGCCAAGGCAACGCCATGCTTCTACTGGCATCACTAGTCATGGCATCATTCCAGAAAAGAATTGGAGAAAGACTGGGAGTTAAGCCAGGCGCAGAGATGGAAGAAGGCATTCGACAAGCCAAGGAAGTAGGAGCCGATTTGGTTCTGGCCGATCGAGACATTCAAATCACTTTGAAGCGTACCTGGCACCAGCTTAAGTTCCGCCATCGAATTAGAATGGTTTTGGAGTTGGTAGCAACTCTTTTTGTCGGAGAGGAAATAAGTGCAGAGAGCATTGAGGAACTCAAGGAAGAAAAAAAACTCGGAGATGTTCTAAAGCTGTTGGCCGACGAGTTCCCCAATCTTAAAAGTACACTGATTGACGAGCGAGACCAATTTCTGGCTCAGAAGATACGTGACGCCGCCGGCAAAAGAGTGGTGGCGGTTGTAGGTGCTGGTCATGTCCCAGGTATTGTGGCTAAGATAAGCCAGCCAGCAGACCTAAAGGCCCTTGAAGAGATTCCCGCCCCTTCAAATCTGCCCCGGCTCTTAAAGTGGGGACTTCCCATGGTAATCCTCGGTTTGTTTGTATACGGATTTCAGCAGGGTGGGGCTGAAGAGTCGCTCGGATCGCTTTATATCTGGATACTGATTAATGGTGCATTAGCAGCACTCGGGGCCTCGATCGCTCTGGGCCACCCCCTCACAATTGTTAGTGCTTTTTTGGCTGCGCCGTTAACGAGCCTCAATCCCATGGTAGCGGCGGGCTGGGTGGCCGGCCTGGTTCAATGTTTTGCCAAGAAACCCACAGTGAGAGACTTAGAGAGCCTCCCTGATGAAATAGGTTCCGTTAAAGGTTTCTGGATGAACCCAGTGAGTCGAATTCTCTTGGTGGTAGTTCTCTCTAATGTGGGCAGTTCTCTAGGAACCTTCATATCGGGAGGCTGGATAGCGGCCCGTGTATTGAGCTGAAGATCTTCTTGCAACCTTAGAGCCTCCAGCTCGTTTCACTAGATGCAGAAAGACGTGCTTGCCCTCCTCTCCCGTTTGCCTGATTGGGATCGAGGCTCGTATGGATAGCCCTGAGGCGCTAGGGGGCCATTCCTCGGATACTCACGTTTCTGTAGAATGATTTCATCCGCCAGCTAGAAACCTCCAAAATTGCAGCCATAAATGTGTAGTCTCCTGGAGGTGCCAGTAGTCGGTTGTTATAGATGATGGCTTTGCCATTCTTGATCTCCCGCGCACTCAGACCAACCCGGAAAATCTCCCGCAATCGCACAATCTCGTTACCGTGTGGATCTAGTAAAAGCCCCAGCACTCCTAATTGTGTGTATACCCCTCTACCGTAAGCCCCGCGGAAGGAGAACGGGTTCACTTTGATACGAAATGAGAGCCCCATAGGTCGTTCACTAGAGCCCCCGCCCTGCTTCAGGATATCAATGTCGGCGCCAATATCGTTGAAATGTTCTGCTAGGAAGGGCTCAATTGATTTCTTCCCTGTGGTGTCAAAGAAGACTTGCAGAACAGATCTCTTTGCGTCGAAATGTCTAGGTATTTTTTTGAAGGCAGACGCCACCCGGAGTTTTGGGTTGGCGGTACGAACGAAAATATTATTCTCCAGCCTGGCTGGTTCAGGAGACTGGCTATAGTAACTAATAGAGTAAAGATTCCCAAACAGGTGATCGTTAATTTCAGCCAGAGTTTCATCGAAATCCAGGATTGTTTCAAATCCACTGAAGGCCAGCCCTTTTGTTTGCCGGGAGAGGCCCCGGAAAGCAGAAATTTTCTGTTCTTCGAACGAGGTTCCATTGGATTGCATTGCAGGATCCTGGGTTTTTGAGTCGCCACCTACGTAAATTTGTGCTGACGATGGGACCTGAATCGTGTAAATCACGGTTCCTAGCTCTCTCGCCAAGGAAGTTGAGCTTGTCGATCTGTTGTAGGCGTCATCCAAGCCATCCGAAATTACGATAACCGCTTTTCTAGCTTCCGGATCGGCTAAGTCTTGCATCAGTCGTAATAGCGAATTGAGAGAAGTGTAGATGGCGGTCTGTCCCAGGTGCTTGCGGGCCTGTCGCATGGCCGCCAAAACCAGTGAACGATCAGATGTGAACCCCTGAAAAGGGATCAATTGGTCGGTGAATCCATAAACACCTAGGCGGGTTGGTAGGGTTACGTTGTCCAAAAAAGTCTGAGCAGCGATAATTTCTTCGCTTCGGGTTGCAAAAGTACTACCGCTAACATCTATCAAGAACGCTAGCCAAAGTTTTCGTGGACGGCGGTCCCGATTCCTGGGTTTATTGAACATGGAGATTTGCTGTTCAGCCCCATTTTCTAGCACGGTGAAGCGGTCTTGCGGAAGGTTGCTAACAAAATCCCCCCGCGAATCAGTTACCGTAAAGCGCAGCGTCACCAGATTGACTCCGACCTTGAATCGGTCCCCCTGGGAAGTGTCATCTTGTTGAGCTGATAGAGGTGTGCTGGTAAACATCCAGGCCCACAGCACTGCGGTAAAAGGTGTAATCCACCTCTTGTGCGGTGGCTGTCTCATTTGGATCAAGATCGGAGTCCTACCAGGCTGAGAAATTCACTTCGAGAACGAGAGTCCTCCCTGAAGTGTCCGAGCATCGAGGAGGTGATCATTCCGGTAGTTTGTTTCTCGACGCCTCGCATCATCATGCAAAGATGCTGAGCCTCCATAACTACGGCGACTCCTCGTGGGTTAATCGCTTCCTGAATAGTCTCGGCGATTTGCTGAGTTAGTCGTTCTTGGACTTGGAGTCTGCGAGAGAATACATCAACAATACGGGGGATTTTGCTCAGTCCGATAACTTTGTTGGAGGGTAGGTATCCGACATGGCATTTCCCGAAAAACGGTAAAAGGTGATGCTCGCAGAGGCTATACAGCTGGATGTCTTTGACAATGACCATTTCGTCGTAAGGCACTGAAAACAAGGCGCCGTTCAGCACCTCCTTGATGTCCTCATGGTACCCCTTGGTCAAAAACCTCAAGGATTTTTCAACTCTTCTGGGTGTGTTGACTAGGCCTTCACGGTCAGGGTTTTCTCCAAGTGAGGCCAGAATTTCTCGAATGTGTTCTTCCACGATTCTACTTTGCTCCCTTTTCGGTAGTGGATTTTCAGAATGAACTATCAGTACCTATTGTACAGAATGGTGTTGGTAGGTGCTCTAATCTAATTTTGTAGAGGAAGCCCTAGGTCTTCATTTGGAATAGTGCTACCCGCTGCCACCCAGCAAGATCGTTATGTACTGACTTCACTTCCCACCCATGGTTGCTTGCAAGTGCACTGACATCATTGAAGTTGTCAAAGGCCAATTCTACGACCAGTGAAGCAGAGGGGGTAATTAAATTTTTGCCGTACTCGAAGAGCTCTCGGTACACTGCAAGTCCTGACTGGCCGGCGAGCAAGGCTTCACGGGGTTCAAACTCCAACACTCCTGGTTGGACATTAGTTGTGTTCGCAGATCCTAGATAAGGAGGATTGGAAATCACCAGATCGAACTGATGATGTGGCAAATCTTTCAGATACCCACACACCAGACTAACACGATCAGCACACTTGTGGAGCAGAGCGTTCTGGCGTGCGATTTGGAGAGCTTCCGGAGATGGGTCGAGCGCTACAACGCGGGAGAGGCTATTCTCGCAAGCCATGGTGACTGCTATGCACCCCGAGCCTGTTCCAACGTCCAATACACGGATGGGACGTCCCGTCAAGGGTTTGATTGTATGTAGCCCCACCTCGACCAGAATTTCGGTTTCCGGCCGAGGGATCAGAACGGCCGGTGCGACTTTGAAGTCTCGACCATAAAACTCCTGCCTTCCAGACATGTATTGCAGAGGGAAGTGGGCTTCCCGAAGTCGCAGCAACTCTTCAAAAGTCTGTTGTTGTCTTGGCGAAAGGTTGGAGCGTTGATTAGCTAACACGTCCAGCCGACCTGAACCCAAAACAACCCCGAGAATATATAAAGCGTCCTCGGCAGGCTGGAGATGTCCGGTTGCCGATAAACGTTTCCGGGCTAGGCGACTGGCTTCGCGTACTTTCAAAAGATGCCTCGATTATGCCGGATATAAGAGATGATAGGCCTCACTCAATCTGAGTCGGGAGACTGAAGAGACTCACTTTCTAGGTGTGTTGCTAGAGCATCGATGATTTCATCGAGCTCACCTTCCAACACTTGCTCAAGGCGATGAGTGGTTAACCCGATCCGATGATCCGTTACTCTGTTCTGAGGGAAATTGTAGGTTCGTATTTTTTCGCTTCTATCCCCGCTTCCTACCATTGCTCGGCGGCTCTCGGCAATTTCGGCTTGCTGCTCTAGCCGTGCCCGTTCATAGAGCCTTGAACGCAAAACTTTCATGGCCTTTGCCTTGTTTTTGTGCCAAGATTTCTCGTCCTGGCACGTGACAACTTCGCCTGTTGGCTCGTGAGTAATACGTATTGCTGAGTAGGTCGTGTTGACGGATTGTCCGCCTGGCCCCGAGGAACAGAAAGTATCGATACGTAGATCGTTGTCATCTATTTCTACTTCAAGCTCGTCGACCTCAGGCAGCACGGCGACAGTGATAGCAGAGGTGTGAACGCGTCCTTGTGTTTCTGTTTCCGGTACGCGTTGCACTCTGTGGACGCCGCTTTCAAATTTGAGTCGACTGTAAACTCCTTTCCCGTCGATGGAAACAATGCTTTCCTTTGTGCCGCCAACCCCAGAAAGAGTTGCCGAAACAAGGTCTACTTTCCATCGCTTTGCTTCGGCATAGCGTGAATACATCCTTAGCGCCTCCTGAGCGAACAGCGTTGCCTCTGCACCTCCAGTACCAGCACGGATCTCCAAAATTACAGCCTTTTCGTCATTCGGGTCTTTGGGCAGTAGGAGTCTTTTGAGTTGTTCTTCTGATGCCGAGTGTTGTTTTTGTAAGTCCGAGAGCTCTTCACGGGCCATCTCTAGTAGATCCGCGTCTCCTTCCTCTGCAAGAAGGGTCTCTGTTTCTATCATTGTTTCAGATATTGCTTTGAAGCGGTGGTACTCCTCGACTATTTGCCCAAGATCTGAGTGTGCGCGAGCCGTCTCTTTATATTTCTCAGGCTGCGCAAAGAGGGTTGTGTCTGTGAGCTCTTCAGACAAAACCTCAAATCTCGCCTCTATTTCTTCCAGTTTATCGATCATTAGGCGCCTTGTATCTTCAGACTTGGTTCCCCCTTCTCCTGCACGAGTCCTGACCCATTGAGTAAATGCCAAGCAAAGCCGGAGAGGGTTGTCCTTGAAAGTGTAGCAAAATTTGGGGTTTATGGGGTGGTCAGGTTGCTTGACAAGAAGAAGAACTCCGGGTTATAACCAGACTTCAAATTCGACCAAGGACCCTCCGCATTTGCCTCATTCCCAAAACATTTATTGGACAGGTAGCTTTGCTCGCCACATAGGCGTTGGCAAAAAACGTCGCGAAAAGGTTCTCTATTTAACGAAAGGGAAGCATGCATGGCTGTAACAACTAAAGAATCCGACAACGAGAAAGGAGAAAAAGTAAATTTGAGTCAAGCGGCGGCAGGAAAGCCTCAGCTCCCTGAAATCATCGAAAAAACCGATATGGGCTATGAGCAGATGGACGAAGCTTATGCAAAAAGTTTCAAAAACATCACAGAGGGCGAGGTTGTGAAAGGCACGATTCTGAAGGTAACCGATGACAATGTGGTTATTGATGTGGGTTTCAAATCAGAAGGAGTGGTCTCTATCCAAGAGTTCCGAGGGAAAGATGGGGTTGAATCGTTGCAGCCAGGTGGAACGGTAGAAGTTCTATTGGAGAGAGCTGAGGGCAAAGATGGTCATGTGATTCTTTCACGGGAAAAAGCGGAGAGAATGAAGATCTGGGATACGATTGAGATCGCCTATCAGGACCAAAGCATTGTTAAGGGTCGTGTCATCGAGAGAATTAAGGGGGGATTGGCTGTCGATATAGGAGTACGAGCCTTTTTGCCTGGGTCTCAGGTGGATTTACACCCTGTGCGCAATCTAGACAGCCTGAGAGGTGAAGAGCTCGAGATGCGCGTGATAAAAGTGAACAAGCGCCGGGGCAACATTGTCCTGTCTCGCAAAGCGGTACTGGAGGAAGTTTACTTCAAGCAGAAGGAGGAAACCTTAAAACGTTTGGAGGAAGGACTGATTGTTGCCGGGGTCGTCAAGAATATCACCGACTACGGTGCATTTGTCGATCTGGGAGGAATTGATGGACTTCTGCACATCACGGATATGTCCTGGGGGCGTGTTAATCATCCGTCCGACATGTTTAATGTAGCGGACGAAGTCAACGTCAAAATTCTCAAGTTTGACCGCGTAGAAGAGAAAGTGTCCCTTGGATACAAGCAGCTGGCCGAGGATCCTTGGATAAGCGCTGCCAAGCGTTACCCTAAATCGGCTCGTGCAGAGGCTAAGGTTGTAAGCTTGACCGATTATGGTGCTTTTGTTGAACTAGAAGAGGGAGTGGAGGGGCTCATCCACATCTCTGAGATGACCTGGAATAAGAGGATCAAACACCCGTCCCAGTTGTTAAAGGTGGGAGAGACAGTAGAAGCTGAGGTTTTGGAATTAGACACCGACGCCCGCCGTATTTCTCTTGGCTTGAAACAAACAGAGCCTAATCCTTGGGACGCAATCGAAGCCAAATATGCAGTCAACTCGGTTGTTTCTGGAGCAGTCCGCAACATGACAGATTTCGGTGCCTTCATCGAGGTAGAGGACGGGGTCGATGGCCTGGTACATGTGTCGGATATGAGTTGGACGAAAAAGATCAAACATCCTTCCGAGGTTCTGGAAAAAGGAGAAGAAGTGACGGCCATAGTGCTAAGTGTTGATGCTGGCAATCAGCGCTTATCTCTGGGTATCAAGCAACTTGAGCCTGATAAATGGGAAGAATTTTTCTCGGAAAAACAGGTAGGCGAAGTGGTTTCAGGGAAAATTGTCCGAATAGCAAATTTTGGTATCTTTGTTGAATTGGGAGAAGGAATAGAAGGCCTTTGCCATGTTTCGGAACTATCCAAAGATCGCATTGAAAACGCCGAAGACCACTTTTCGGTTGACCAGGAGCTTGATTTCAAGATCATCAAGTTGAATCTTTTGGAGAGGAAAATTGGGCTTTCAGTGCGTGCTCTGCAGGAGCCGGATCGTGAATTCAATGATCAGATGGACTCAAAATCTTCTTGGTCCTACACGCCTGAGGTAGCCACCGCCTCCATTGGGGAGATTGCTGGAGATCAGCTTGGCGAACTGAAAAAACGAGCGGAAAGTACAAAGGAAAAGGAGGAGGGTGAGGATGACGAAAGCTGAACTTGTAGATGAGGTTTCTCAGAACTCTGACCTGAACAAAAAGGATGCGGAGGTGATTGTTCAAACAGTTCTTGACAGCATTACGGACTCGCTCAAGGCAGGTGAAAAAGTCGAACTACGCGGTTTTGGTAGCTTTCGATTGCGAGACCGCGCCCCCCGCCTAGGGCGGAACCCGAAAACTGGAGAGCAGGTTCATGTACCAGCCAAAAGGGTGCCGTATTTTAAACCAGGCAAGGATTTGAAATCCCTGATTAATTCCTGATCTGGGTTCTTTGAATAGAGCGAAGTAGGCAAAGCGGCCGGATTCGCCAAGCTCGTACACTTTTCTGGTGATTGCGATAGGCTCCTCTCGAGCTATTAGCCACGCCTCAAAACAGCCAAATCGACAAAAACACTAAATATAGACATCCCGATTACTGTCTTCACTGGCAGCTGATTCCGCGAGAGACGAGAATCAGCAACTGGCGATTGGGTAAAGCATCCATCTGTTCAAATAAAACCTTCAAGGATCCCCTCCAAACACCTATCAAAGAATAAAAATCGACGCCTGTTTTCAGGTAGTCAATCTTTTTCTTTGAAAAGCATTGAATGGCCTTGAAATGCGTGGTAGCTTGGGTTCCGTTTTGCTCCAAACTGGCGGGGGTTCTTATTTTCCACAACCTGTGGAAAATACTGTGGAAACCGAGGCGGGTTCTAGCCCAGCATGACTTGAGTGCTGGATCCTTCCTAAGTAGAAAAGCAACAACAAAACTTCGTAGTTTAGCTGGAAATTTATATGCAGCTTTGGGATCTTGTTCTGTCTTCGCTCCGTGAAAAAGTGTCGAAGCAAAATTTTGATATTTGGTTCCGTCCCACGGTTGCCGTCTCCACCAACAGTGATCAAAAAACTCTTTTGGTTCGTGTTCCGAATGAACATTTTCAGTACTGGCTAACTGAGAATTACTCCGACTTGATTCGGGTTGCCCTAGAGGAGCAGGGCTATGGTAAATGGACTTGCACTTTTTCCGTGCGCGGAGAGCAGGAGCAGTCGGAACTTGAAATGCGGAAAGTGGGTGTTGATGAGGTTAATCCTTGCGCCCAGGCCGAGGAGTGTAATCTGAGCTCTAGGTACACTTTCGGCCGTTTTGTCGTTGGTGCTAGCAATCAATTTGCTCATGCAGCCGCATTGGCGGTTGCCGAACAGCCCTCTAAGGCCTATAACCCTCTTTTCATTTACGGAGGTGTTGGGCTCGGAAAAACTCATCTAATGCATGCCGTTGGGCATTACATGAAGATACAACAGCCCAAAATACGATTGACGTATATGTCTTCCGAGCATTTTATGAACGAGTTGATCAACTCGATTCGATACGATAGGACCATCCAATTTCGCGATAAATACCGTAATATTGATGTGCTTCTAATGGATGATATCCAATTCCTTGCGGGTAAAGAGAGGACTCAGGAGGAGTTTTTTCACACGTTTAATGCTCTTTACGATGCACAGAAGCAGATCATTATTTCTAGTGACTGCGCCCCCAGAGAAATCCCGACGCTAGAAGAGAGACTTCACAGTCGTTTCGAGTGGGGATTGATTGCCGATATTCAGCCTCCTGACCTCGAAACAAAGATTGCTATCCTGCGGAAGAAAGCTGAACTTGAAAGGGTAGATCTTCCGGATGAGGTGGTTTTTTTCATCGCACAGAATATCCGCTCGAATGTTCGCGAACTAGAAGGGTCGTTGATCAGACTGGCTGCATACAGCAGTCTGACGGGGGAGACGATTACACTGTCTCTGGCGGAGAGAGTTCTTAAGAATATCGCAGAGCAGACTACCAGGATTACGACTGTAAGTGATATTCAGGAGATAGTGGCCCGGCATTTCTCGCTCGAGCCTGCCGATTTGCGGGCAAAAGGCAATGCTCGTAGAATTGCAGAGCCCAGACAGATAGCGATGTATCTGGCTAGAGATCTAACGGAGAGTTCACTGCCACAAATTGGTAAGGCATTCGGGGGGAAACACCACACGACGGTTCTCCATTCCGTAAGAAAAGTCGCAAAGATGGCTGAGCAAGATCCAGGCACTCGAGCCTTGCTCAAGCGTCTCAGCGATTCGATTCATTAGTCATGGAGGAAGTGAGATTCGTTAATACAGGTTCGGGCGTGATGATGCCTGTTCCGGGGAGAGAGGACAATGGAATTTGTTGTTGAGAAAAAAGCGCTCCTGAAGGAGCTTCAATGCGTCCAAGGGGTAGTTGAAAAAAGAACAACCGTTCCCATTCTCTCTAACCTGCTTCTAGAAACAACCGGGACAACTCTTGCGGTAACGGGCACAGATTTGGATGTCACAATTAGATGTAGCTGTCCAGCCGCTATCAAGGTTGCTGGTTCTCTTACCGTTTCAGCGCGAAAATTGTTTGACATTGTACGGTTATTGCCAGAAGCGGAGATCCACTTCAAAATGGCGACCGGAGACAACTGGGTGAACGTAACCTGTGAACGGTCACGCTTTAAAATACCAAGTCTATCCAAGGATAATTTCCCTGATGTGCCTTCGGTGGACGGGCCCCAGCAGGTATTGCCGGCATCGGCTATACGTCACATGATTTCGAGAACGATTTTTGCGATTACACAAGAAGAATCGAGGTTTGCCCTCAACGGAGCTCTTCTGATCCTGAAGCCCAACAAAATGACCCTGGTTACAACAGATGGGCATCGGTTAGCATTAATCTCCCGAAGTGCCGATCTGGCTGGAGTGGAGGGCGAGATGAAAAGCTTAATTCCCAAGAAAACCTTGGTTGAGCTTGTGAAGTTGGCGGCATCTGGCCATGAAACCATTGAGTTTTCTAAGGACTCGAATCATCTGTTATTCCAGATTGGCGAGCGCACGTTGATATCGCGGATGTTGAGCGGGCAGTTTCCAAACTATGAAATGGTTGTGCCTTCAGAAAATGACCAGATTGGCTATGTCGATTCAGTGGAATTAGGCGACAATTTAAGGCGTGTCGCAATTATGGCAGACGAGCAGTCGAAGGCTGTCAAATTCGATCTAAGTTCCGGTCAGCTCGATATCTCTTCTCACAATGCCGATATGGGGGAGGCAGCGGGTTCTATGTCAGCTGAATTCGATGGAGCTTCGATCTCCATTTGTTTCAATGCAAGTTACCTGCTTGATTTTTTGTCTGCTTTGGATGCGGAGAAAGTGAAAATGGAGCTGAAAGACGGAGAGACTCAGGGTCTTTTCGGGCCCGCCGGGGAAGATGAATATGCCTACCAGTATGTAGTCATGCCGATGCAACTCTAGCCGGACAGGGATCGTTTCTTAGACTGATTTTGTATCCCATGCAAAGGATTGTGCTTATACAATCCCCCTACCCGCTTACTGTGCCCACGAACAGATCTTCCCCCCCCCCATTTAGCCAGTTGGAGAAATCGGCAGAAAGCATTATTTTCTTAGACATTTACGGCGTTTTCAAAGGCTCTGCTTTGGCCCAAAATCAGACGGAGTGGTGTGGTAAAATATCTAGTGATTAGAGATAGGAAAACATAGCAAAGGGAATGTGGCTAGAAAGGATTCACTCAGAGCCGTTTCTAGCACAAGAATGACTCCTTATACCGCAGATAAAATCAAAGTTCTTGAGGGCCTAGAAGCCGTCCGGAAAAGGCCAGCGATGTACATTGGCTCTACCGGCCAGCCTGGTCTACATCACCTTGTTTATGAGGTGATCGATAACGCCGTCGATGAGTCGCTTGCGGGGCACTGCAACGCCATCTCCGTCACCATCCACATCGACAACTCCGTGACCGTTCGCGACAACGGTAGGGGGATTCCTGTAGAAGCCCACCCCGAGAAGAAAATCTCTGCCGCAGAGGTGGTGATGACTATTTTGCATGCGGGAGGTAAGTTCGATAATGACAGCTACAAGGTTTCTGGTGGTTTACACGGCGTTGGTGTTTCAGTTGTGAATGCACTTTCCGAAGAATTGTCCCTTGAGATCCAACGGGACGGCAAGCTCTTTCAGCAAAATTATGTCCGGGGTGTTCCTGTCGACAAGTTCCGTGAGGCAGGGGCTGCGGATGGGCGAGGGACAGCAATCACGTTCCTGCCTGACCCCGAAATCTTTGAGACAGTAGAATTTAATTTCGAGACCCTCGCGCAGCGCATGCGTGAGCTGGCGTTTTTAAACTCGGGTTTAGAGATAGCTATCGAAGACTTGCGCTCGGGAGAAAAACACACATTTTGCTACGAAGGCGGTGTTGTCGATTTTGTGCGTTACCTAAACCGGAACAGGCAAGTTTTGCATCCAGACCCGATCTATGTTGAGGACAGCCGTGGTGATCTGACGCTAGAGGCGGCAATCCAGTATAACGATAGTTATAACGAACGTCTTTACTCCTTTGCCAACACGATTAACACTGTGGAAGGAGGAACCCATCTGGTCGGGTGTAAGGCTGCTCTAACTCGTACTCTCAATGCGTATGCAGCCGAGAACGGTCTAATTAAGGATCTGGGCGGTAAACTCAGTGGTGAAGATGTTAGGGAGGGAATGTCCTTAGTAATCAGCGTTAAGCTTGCCGACCCACAATTTGAGGGCCAAACCAAAGCAAAGCTTGGCAACAGCGACGTCAAAGGTGCTGTGGAGGCGATGTGCAATGAGCAGCTCTCGATATTTTTGGAGCAGAACCCGGATGTTGGTAAACGGATTGTCGAGAAAGCAGTAGATGCCGCACGGGCTAGGGATGCCGCACGGAAAGCTAGGGATCTCACCCGACGCAAGAGCGCTCTGGATAATCTGGCCCTTCCCGGGAAACTTGCGGATTGCCAAGAGAAGGACCCGACGTTGTCCGAGATATTTATTGTTGAGGGTGATTCGGCGGGCGGGTCGGCCAAGCAGGGGCGAGACAGAAAATTCCAGGCCATTTTGCCTATCAAAGGAAAAATATTAAATGTGGAGAAGGCGCGTTTTGACAAAATGCTGAGTAATGATGAGATCACCATCATGATTGCAGCGATTGGGGCCGGTGTTGGAGCTCAGGATTTTGATCTCGCTAGACTCCGTTACCATAAGATTATCATTATGACGGATGCCGATGTGGACGGAAGCCACATCCGAACCCTTCTTCTGACCTTCTTTTATCGGCAGATGACGGAATTGATCACTCATGGCCATATCTATATTGCGCAACCCCCTCTGTATGGCGTGCGAAAAGGTAAAAGAGAGGACTATCTGACGGACGATAAAGCACTGACGCAGTATTTGATCACTCGGTCCACAGAGGGTACTGAGTGGACCGTCAAAAAAACTGGTGATAAATACCAGGGCAAGAAAATGACTGCTGCCATGCAGGACCTGTTGGATTACAGTGAAGTCATCGATCGGCTGAAGCGTGCAATGACTTTTGAGAAGTTGGATGTCCTGGTGGATTTCTTTGAAGGTGGAAAGTCCAACGGTGCCCTGAGCTCTCTGCTTAAGGGTCGGAAGGGGATTCCCAGTCGGGCTCTGCGAGCTTTCTTTAAAGACCGCAAAAAGGTGGTCAAGTTGTCTAGGGCCATGGGGGGCAAGGCTGATTGCGTATCACCCGACGGTGAAAATGGCCTGTTCGAGGTTCGGTCAGGTGAAAAAGACTGCAGAATTAACCTGGAATTGATCCGGTCTTCTGACTTTCAGTTGCTTTTTCGACGTGCCCGCCGGATAGCTGGGTTTCGTAAATCGGCCGTTATTCTTAAAAAAGGCGATGATGAAATAGAGCTCAGGGATTGGCAGGAACTGGTCTCTCGAGTTTTGGCCGACGGCCGAAAGCAGTTGACGATTCAACGCTATAAAGGTTTGGGTGAAATGGATCCTGAACAGTTGTGGGAAACCACCATGAACCCTGACACAAGAACTCTGCTTAAGGTGAAGATCGAAGACCTTCTACAGGCCGACGAAATTTTTACGATTCTGATGGGGGACCAGGTGGAACCGAGGCGTAATTTTATCGAAAGTAATGCATTGCACGCCAAGAACTTGGATATCTAACACGGTCTTCCTTGAAGGCCATGAAATACCGACCCAAATGATTGCCGGGTCGGATTAGGAGGCTGCTCATGCCCGAACCTTTAGGTAGCGAGCTACCGGTAAGCATCGAAGATGAAATGCGATCGTCCTATCTGGACTATGCGATGTCTGTCATCATCGGTCGTGCCTTGCCGGATGTTCGCGACGGCCTGAAGCCAGTGCATCGTCGCGTGCTTTACTCGATGCATGAGCTTTCCAATACCTACAATAGAGCACACAAAAAATCAGCCCGTATCGTCGGTGATGTAATTGGAAAATACCATCCGCATGGCGATTCTGCAGTTTATGACACCATCGTTCGGATGGCGCAAAACTTTTCGATGCGTGAAGTCCTGGTCGATGGTCAGGGGAACTTTGGATCGATTGATGGCGATTCGGCTGCAGCCATGCGTTATACCGAGATCAGAATGTCACGGATTGCCTCGGAGTTGTTGGCTGATCTCGACAAGAAAACCGTCGACTACGTCCCTAATTATGATGAGACACAGCAGGAGCCTGTTGTCCTGCCAGGCAAGTTTCCAAATCTTCTGGTCAACGGAGCTTCTGGGATTGCTGTTGGCATGGCGACGAATATCCCCCCCCACAATCTGAATGAGGTCATCGAATTAGCGCTTCTCATACTTGATGATCCCGAGGCATCTTTGAATGAGTTGATGGCATTGGTGCCAGGCCCGGACTTCCCTACGGGGGCATTTATCTATGGCAGAAAGGGAATCTACAATGCCTACGGTACGGGTCGCGGGATAATTCATCTGAGGGCTAGGACAGAAGTTGAGGAAGTCCGAAAAGGCCGTCTGGCTATTATAATTTATGAACTTCCATACCAGGTGAATAAGGCTCGCCTGATCGAGAAAATCGCTGACCACGTTCGGCAAAAACGGATAACCGGAATAAGCGACCTTCGAGATGAGAGCGATCGCAAGGGTATGCGAGTCGTTATTGAGCTGAAGAGAGGGGAACAGCCCCAAATTGTTCTAAATACCCTCTTTAAGCTCACTTCCATGCAATCCTCTTTCGGGATTAACCTTCTCGCTATAGTTGACGGTCAGCCAAGGGTTTTGCCTCTTAGAGAGGTCATATCACTTTTCCTAAAGCATCGTAGAGAAGTGGTTCGGCGGCGTACGCAGTTCGATCTCGAAAAAGCCCAAATGCGCGCCCACATCCTGGAAGGGCTGCAGAAGGCGCTCGATCATCTGGGGGCCATTATCAAACTCATCCGAGGCTCAGCTGACCCAGAAGAGGCTAGGCGGGGGTTGATAAGTGGGTTCGAGTTCACTGAACGGCAGGCCCAGGCAATTTTAGAAATGAGATTGCAGCGACTGACAGGTCTCGAAAGAGACAAAATCGCCGCTGAGTACAATCAACTGCAGAAAACTATCAAGAATTTAGAGAAGATTCTCAATGAAGAAGAGGAATTGAAGAGGGTCATCAGGGAAGAACTCCTTAAAATCCAATCCAACTACGCAACCCCGAGACGCACAGAGATCGTCGATACGGAAGTTGATCTCTCCATAGAGGATTTGATTGCAGAGGAACAGATGGTCATTACGGCCAGCAGAAATGGGTATATCAAGCGGACTTCATTGAGCACTTACAGAAACCAGCATAGAGGCGGCAAGGGGCGGATCGGGATGTCGACTCGAACAGAAGAGGATTTGATTGATAATTTGTTCGTGGCCTCTACGCATGCTTATATTTTGGTTTTTACTACTAAGGGTAAGTTGCATTGGCTGAAAGTCTGGCGCATTCCAGAGGTCGCTACGACAGGGAAGGGTAAGCCGATTATCAATATGATTCAGATTGATAAAGATGATCGGGTGGCTGGTATCATTGCCGTCCATGACTTTGACACCTCTGAGCACGTCGTCATGGCTTCCAGGATGGGATATATTAAGAAAACCCCTTTGAGCGCTTTCTCTCGTCCCCGGTCCAATGGCATTATCGCGTGCACTGTCGGGGATGACGACGAGCTGATGAGTGTGATGCTGGATAGGGACGACCAGGACATTGTGCTTTTCTCGTTAATGGGTAAGGCTATCCGCTTTACTGGAAATCAGGTCAGGTCCATGGGGCGTGTAGCTCGAGGTGTCAGAGGTATACGTCTCAAGAAGAAGGACGAATTGATTGGCATGGCCACGGTGGATTTGGAAAAAATACAATTGTTAACAGTCACACGGAAAGGTTACGGGAAACGGACACCAGTATCGGAGTATCGGGCTCAGGGAAGAGGCGGTCAGGGAGTAATTAATATTAATACGAGTGAGAGAAATGGAAACGTTGTCAAATCTCTCCTTGTGAGTGATGATTCCGAGATTATTATAATCACCGAGAGCGGCAAGATTATCCGTATGGGTGTTGACCAGATACGATTGGTCCAATCCCGAAATTCCCTGGGCGTCAAATTGATTGATTTGGAAGATAGTGATCGCGTTGCCGATGTTTCGGTCTTGGAGTTGGAAGAAGAGCCCTCAGGGGAAATAGCGGAAGATGAGGCCTAGTCCCTGGCTTGTTTTTTGTTCGCTAGGTATCGCGAGTTTAGGCACGTTTCTCTTTCTAAATTTTCAATCCCCTAATGCCTCGGAATTCGCAAAAGCTAGAAAGCACCACCGGGCCGGGCGAATCAATGAGGCTTTTGCATTGTATCAGTCTATTGAGGCAAGCGAGCCTGGAGGTGTGTGGGGCTGTAAGGCCTCGTGGGAAGAGGCTTCCATACGCTACTCGGTTGCGAACCAGACCAAGGAAGTTGTTGGGCTCTTAGAGACCATAATAGACTCATGTAAAGATCTGGAGCTTGTAGGACAGGCACTAGTATTACTAGCGGATATTTACGAATTTGCGATGCAGGATCTGGATACCGCCAATGAGCTACGCTTAAAGTACCTAGAGTTAAATCAAGATCCGGATCGGGCTCATGAAACTCGATTCAAAATGGCCGATGTTCATTTCAAAAAAGGCTATCTCCCTCAATCCCGGGCTGTCTTTGAATCTTTGTTGCGTCTAGCACCAAATCCAGATCTTGCGATGCGAGCATCCTTACGCTTAGGAGTGATAGCGCAATTACAAGGAGATTATCAGCGTTCCATCAATCATTTCCAGTCGGTCATTGCTGATGTGGTTAGCCCGACATTGCGCCTGGAAGCCCAGCTTGGGATTGTAGAAAGCTATGAATATCTCAACGAAATTGAAAAGGCGATTTCCGTAGTTACTATGATTGACAACCCCGCCTATGCCGTTGATTTGAAACACAAGATTTTAACTAGGTTGAAAGCTCAAAGAGAGCCATGAATATAGATATGGGTCAGCAGTTCAATTTTTTCGCAATAGTTGCGGCCGTGTTCGTTCTGGCAATCCCGCTCTATCTCATAATTCGAAGCAAAGGGCGTCGTCGAACTAAGGCCCCAATCTCAGGGAGCGATACGGATGTTCTAGATTGCTTGAAAAACGGTTATCCTGCTGCCTTTGATGTTCTGTTATGCTTTGCAGAGGTCGGCAAACTGGACCATCTCAGCAAGCTTGATCCAAGTGCAGACGCTGCATTAGCTGATATCAGAGACTATGCCCAAAAAGAGATCATTCCTGCGAACAATTCTTCCTCAGTCCTACAGCTTTTAAAAGCCCAAGACAGTTCCGCTGATGATCGAGTGGAAGCCGCCTTAGTGACCCTGTTCAGGGTGGCTTATTCTGATCCAAAGACTGCCGATTTGCTAGGGCTTAAGGGTCGGAAAGCCTTGGATACCTTCCTCGATTCCTTGACTGAATAGCTCCGGCCCGTATAATGATCGTTCTGATTTGGTCTATAGGGTCAAGAAAGGGGTACATTAAAGTTGGCTGTTGTGAGAGTACAAGAAGGTGAATCTCTTGAGAGTGCCCTTCGGCGTTTCAAGCGGAAGGTACAGCAAGAGGACATCATCAGGGATGCTAAGAAGCACAGCTTTTTCTTGAAGCCCGGTGAGCGCAAAAGGCTGAAGCAGGCCCTGGCTCGTAAGCGTGCAAGAAAAAAGGCTAGGCAGTACCCGAGATCTTCTAGATAAACGGCAAGGTTTTCCGCAAGTGTTCTTCTGACATATTGTCAGGGGGATTTTGTGCTAGCCCTGATCCAACCTTTCCAGGTTCTAGGGCATTTTGAACCCTCTAGAGAGGGGAGTTCTGGATTTCTAGACTCTAAGTTTTTTCAGGGCGCAATTTCAGAGCTGCAGAATTGATACAGTAGCGCTGCCCAGTGGGGGGTGGCCCATCAGGGAAAACATGTCCTAGGTGTGCATCGCAAGCGCTACAGATCACCTCTATGCGTCGCATAAAAAAACTATCGTCCTCTTTGAGGGCAACAGTATTGTCCGCAACCGGTGCATAGAAACTTGGCCAACCCGTTCCGGAATTGAATTTTGTGTCAGACTGGAAAAGAGATTGCTCGCAGCACACACATATGTAAGTGCCCTTTTCCTGACAGTCATGGTATTCACCACTGAAAGGTCTCTCAGTGCCTTTTTCTCGGCATATATGAAATTGTTCAGAAGAGAGTTCTTTTTGCCAGTCCTTATCAGATTTATCGATTTTCTCAGTCATAGTTTGCCTCCGATCCGGAAATGGAATTATAACTCACATATGAGTTTAAAGGATTTATCTTAAAATCAAGTGCGCCTCAAGAGTGTAGAAAGGTACGATGCCATGAGCAGAAAAATCAAATGGGGAATTCTGAGCACTGCAGAAATTGGCGTGTCAAAGGTTATCCCGGCAATGCAAAAGGGAGCGTTTAGTGAAGTAGTTGCTATTGCTTCACGTGATCAAAGTGCCGCCCAGAAATCTGCGCAAGAATTGGGTATCCCAAAGGCTTATGACTCGTACGACGCCCTGCTGAAGGATAAGGAAATTGATGCGATCTATAATCCCCTTCCCAACCATCTCCACGTGTCCTGGTCGATCAAAGCTGCCTATGAAGGAAAGCACGTTTTGTGTGAAAAGCCTATTGGAGTGACTGTCAAAGAGGCTCAACAGTTGATCCAGGTCCGTGACGAGACTGGAGTTAGGATACAGGAAGCGTTTATGGTCCGAGCTCACCCACAGTGGCTGCGTGCACGTGATTTAATACGAGATGGAGCGATAGGAGATCTAGTCGCCATCCAGTATGTTTTTAGCTATTGCAACCTTGATCCCAACAATATTCGAAATCGATCCGATTTGGCCGGATCTGGCGTTACCATGGACATCGGCTGTTACCCGATCACGACGTCCCGGTTTCTCTTTGGAGAGGAGCCTCTAAGGGTAATGGGTCTCATCGATTGGGACCCTCAAATGGACATAGACCGTCTTGCCTCATGCATTTTGGATTTTCCTTCCGGGCAGGCATCATTTCTGTGCTGTACGCAGATGGTTCCCTACCAGAGAGTCCAGGTTTTTGGAACTAAGGCACGTTTGGAAATCGAGATCCCATTTAACGCCCCAAACGACCGTTCATGCAGGATATTCTTGGATAAGGGCGATATACTCGGGACGAAGATTATGGCCGAACAGTTTGAGCCCTGTGACCAATACACTATTCAAGGGGATCTTTTTTCGAGGGCCATACTGGACGGGGCTGCTACCCTCATCCCTCTTGAAGATTCACTAGCTAATATGCAGGTCATAGAAGCTGTGTTTCGTTCAGCTAGAACAGGCTGCTGGGAAGCGCCTAAGGAAATATAATTAAAAAACTGTTGCCAGGGACGGGCACAATTGAATTTTTCGGCCAAAATTGCCATTTAGGAGCGCTAGCTTGAAACAACTTGCAACTGTTACTCGTCTGCGCTTGTTATAGTACTGGGAACATGAATACCGAACGAACACCTGAACCGGACTTCGTTCAGCTTGCTGATCGGATGTCTCGTCTTCCAGCCTATGTTTTTGGTGAGATTAATCGTATTAAATATGGAAAGCGCCGAGAGGGCATCGACGTTATTGACATGGCTATGGGGAATCCAACGGATCCCACCCCTCAAAACATAGTCGACAAACTTTGCGAAGTTGTTCAGGATCCTCGTAACCATCGCTATTCCGAAGCGTCTGGGATTTACAACCTGCGCCGTGAAATCTCACGGTTTTACAAGAGACGCTATGATGTTTCTTTAGATCCTGAAAAAGAGGTTATTACTACCATTGGATCGAAAGAGGGATTTTCTCACCTGTGTTTGGCGCTTGTGGGGCCAGGGGATACTGTCCTTGTACCGGCTCCTTCCTATCCGATTCACAGTTACGGTGTGACAATGGCGGGGGGGCGCTGCGTTTATCTGCCAATCCAAGATGATGAAGAGTTTTTACGCCAAGTTGATCAGGCTTGTCGGACTGGGTCGCCAAGACCCAAATTACTTTTCATGAATTATCCTCACAATCCAACGGCGCATGTTGTTACGTTGGAGTTCTTTGCAGAGGTTGTTAAGTTGGCAAGGCGTCATAATCTTATAGTCGTTCATGATTTTGCCTACGGCGGCATCTCTTTCGATGGGTATCGTCCCCCCAGTTTCTTAGAAGTACCAGGTGCCAAAGAGGTAGGTGTTGAATTCACTTCAATGTCCAAGACCTTCAATATGGCGGGCTGGAGGATAGGTTTTTGTAGCGGTAATCCGAGCATTGTAGATGGGCTCGCCCGTGTCAAAGGTTATTATGACTACGGAGTATTTCAAGCCATTCAAATTGCATCAATCGTTGCCCTTCGCGATTATGAGAACATATCGAAACAGCAATCAGCCATATATCAAGAGAGGCGGGATACTCTTGTACGAAGTTTGCACCAAGGGGGCTGGCAGGATTTCCATATACCCCAAGCCGGTATGTTTATTTGGTCGGCTGTCCCAACCAGTATAGAAAAGATGGGCTCAATGGAATTCTCGGTCCGCATGATGGATGATGGTCAAGTTGCCGTCGCTCCGGGAATTGCGTTCGGTGAGCAAGGAGAAGGCCATGTGCGTCTGGCCTTAATAGAGCAGAAGCAACGAATTCTCCAAGGCGCAAGACAGATTCGGCGGACTCTACAGCGCTGGGAAAGTGGCCAATAAGAATCGGCTAATTTTTCTGGTAGTTTTACATATCCCAGCAGCTAGAAAATACCATCTTTAAAGCCGCCTCAGCCTGCAATATAGGGATTTTGCTCCTATTTGATGCCAATATTTGGGTTAAATATGCATCTTTACTCCAAAACATATACATTTCTAGGCTGAAAATGTCATCCGTGGACCTTGAAGGGCTTTTACCTCTATTATTCTTTCGAGCGAGGGTTTTTCAGCTGGACCTTAGGGTATTTTTGATCCGATAGGATACATGTTTGCTCCTATTTGATGCCAATATTTGGGTTAAATATGCATCTTTACTCCAAAACATATACATTTCTAGGCTGAAAATGTCATCCGTGGACCTTGAAGGGCTT
>Ga0310344_10000547_pt1 | contig 29570 bp, 31 predicted proteins | sample HC15DNA20200_MG_FD_203801 | JGI IMG/M metagenome (GOLD analysis project Ga0310344, IMG submission 203801) | Marine microbial communities from station ALOHA, North Pacific Subtropical Gyre - HC15-DNA-20-200_MG | ecosystem: Environmental > Aquatic > Marine > Oceanic | place: Pacific Ocean: North...
GATTGATTGCAGGCTTCAGTCGCGCACGTGGCATCAGTAGCCCTCTTCGTGCTAAAATCTGGCATCATAGGTTGACAATGTCTATCAGTATTGCGGAAATTACGACTTTTCTAGAGAGCCACCATCTATTTGCGATGCTGCCATCATCGACACTTGAGGATCTGGCGCGCAAATGTGAATTTCACGAATATGGGTCTGGAGAGGTGGTTTACACTGCGGGAGATGAAGCGATCGCGCTTTACCTGATTTATTCAGGGGGGGTTGTGTTGCACAATGATGCCTCCGTTTCTAATGGAATCGATGGGGATGGACGGCAGTTGACACGATTACAAGGAGGAGAATTCTTCGGGGGTCGAGTGCTTCTAGATGGGTCTCGCCAACTTGACACTGTCAGGGCGTTGCAGCCGACTATTGTCATAGTTTGTGATCGCGATGTTGTGGCTATGTTGGTACGCAAGTATAGACCGTTATTGGAACGCATTAGATTACACAATCGTTCCATCCATCTTTTACGCACGCGTGGTAGACAAGCAGGTTTGCAATCGCTAGAGTCGGTCTCTCTTCTGTGCGTGCCGCACTGGGCTTGCCTAGTGCTGCGGATGTTTACCCCACTCTTCTTCTTGTCGGGGGCAGTGTTCGGGGCTGTTGGTCTGGCTGCAAATGGTTTCCCATGGTGGCAGGTAATTTTGGGTAGCGGCATTATATTCCCTGCCTGGATAGCACTGTTAGTAGTGGATTGGCGAGACGATGCTTATCTTGTCACTAACAAGCGGGTGGTAAGTGATGAGCGGTTGATGATAATTCACAAAACGCGAGCGGAAGCACCCCTGAAGCGTATCCGTGCCGTAGAGGTTACGCAAGGTGCTATTGCGCAGATTTTTGGGTACGGTGATGTGCTAATTCAAGCATTTGCTGGACAAGTAATCTTTCGTAATGTAGCCAATCCGAGAGCTGTGCGGGAGGTCATTTTGGATAGTGCACAGAAAGCGCGTGATGAATCTCGGGCTGTAGACCAGCAAACTATAGCGGAAACCATCCGCAGTGGGCTCGGATTGGAGTCTGTCACACCTGGGCATCCATCCATACGACAGGTGACCTCAGAATCGGATTACCCAGAAGGTGGAACTATTCTCGCTATTCTACATTATTGTTTTCCACGCATCCGTGAGCAGCGCGGTACGGCAGTTACCTGGAGAAAACATCCGCTGAAACTAATACAAAGACTTGCTGGGGGAGTACTTGGGATAGTGTTTATGTCTTTTGTGGCTATCTCTGGACCCGGTTCGGTACCGTTTTTTGTTAGTCTATTTCCTTGGGACGCGTTCCTCATTCTAGGCTTTACTATTTTTGCCTTCTGGGTATGGTATCAATTTGAAGACTGGCGTGCTGACGTGTACACTCTTACTCCTGAAAGGCTAATCGACTCTGAAAAGAAACCGTTACTGGGACGCCTCACCCAGCGCAGCGCGCCAATTGAATCTGTGCTTAATGTCAGTTATAGTCGTCCAGGTATTGTTGCTAATCTGTTCAATTATGGGACTGTCGTTGTTGAAACTGGAGGGGAAGCCGGAAGACTGACTTTTGACTGGGTGGGAAATCCACTCTCCGTTCAGCAGGACATTTTCCTGAGGCTGGAGGAATATTTTGACCAGCAGGAAGACGAAGAAGCGCAGCAGCGCCAACGTGAAATTGCAGATTGGTTGACTGCTTATTCTGATATAACACATTCTCCTCAAACGGATTGAGGGCTTTTTCTGGAAATCCCCTAACTATGCCTGTACTGAAAATCATCCATCCATCAAATCCCGTTCTCCGCAAGAAGGCCGCTCAAGTAACTGTCTTTGATACTGGATTGCAGAATCTGATTGACGACATGATTGAAACGATGCAGGCTGCGCCAGGAGTAGGATTGGCGGCCCCACAAGTGTCGGAGAGCATCCGTCTTTTCGTTGCTCGACTTGAAGAGGATTCCGTTGATGAAATTGACGTCGATGCCCCTAAGCAACCTATGGCTCCTGGGCTTGGCCGCACACATGTGATGATTAACCCTAAAATCACACGCTTCGTTGGTGAGGATGTAGTAGGAACTGAGGCGTGTCTATCAATACCAGGATTTCTAGGTGATGTGACTCGGCCAAATGGAATAATCATTAAGTACCTTGACCGTCAAGGTCAAAGGCGCAAACTACGTACGCACGGTTGGTTGGCGCGTGTCCTGCAGCACGAATACGATCATCTAGATGGCATCCTATTTATTGATAAGGCCGAAAAAGTCTGGCGATCGGATTCTGAAAAACATACTGAAACCGAACAAAACTGACTCTGAGAAGTATTACGTTTACACTGTCTGTCTTGACCTGAGAGATTAAGCTCAACCTCAGCAATATGGGGTATGGTAACGCGAGGATGTTCTCAAGACCCCAATGCTTACCCTACCTATTTTTCAGGGTTAGTGGTACAAATCCGCATCCTCTGATTCTGAATCGCAGTGGACAAACGTTTGTGGGTTATCCCGTGCTGATATTATAGGGGCCATCCCAAGCTATTTAGCCACCACCCTGAAGATGCTGCCAACAGTAACCCTAGAACATATCCGGCGATTACGTCCGAAAGGTAATGCACTCCCATAGAAATACGTGCAAGTGCCATCAGGGGAGAATAGATTAGCATTGCCCATTGGAACCATCCTGGACCTAGCCACATCGCCATGCCTAGCAAAAGTGCTGCCCGAGCCGCATGGCCGGAGGGAAAGGAGTGAGGGTCAGTCTTGCGATACAACTTACCCCAATGGCCGTCTGGTCGTCGACGCCGAATACTGAACTTCAATGTCATTACAATTAGACCGGTTCCGAGAATTGAACCGAACAGCATTAGCGCCCAGTACTGCCATTCCGGATCGCCCCAAATCCACACTGCTGCTAGCCCAATTCCCCAGAACCAGCTATCACCAGAGTGTGCTAGGATAGTGGAGATTGTACGTAGCACTCCAGGGTTTTCTGCGATGCACAGGCGTTGCGTCCAGAGCTTATCCGTTGCGCGCAAGCGCTCCCATCCTGTCATCAATTTGATCTTTGCTCCAGTTCTCGTTGTGCTATTTCGTATTGTTGTGGTTTGTCCACGTCCATTCCCATTTCAGGAAATGGTGTGTTAACGAATACGCCGTTCAATCCTAGGCGTCTGTGAACAATTTTGGCGGCGGTTTCAGTCGATAGCTGTCGAGTTAGTAGCAGCAGCAAGGGCCATGGTCCTATGAGTGCAGCTTGTTTCGCGACACTTTTGCGGGCTGCGCTGATCCTGCTGAATGCTGGGTGCGCATCACTAGCTACGTTTGGGTTGATGGCGCTGACGTCACCTCCACAAACGGTTCCCCCTTTCAAATGGGTGTAAGTGCGTTTGCAATCTGGGAAGCGCGATTCCATTGCGTTGCGCTCAATAATCTGATAATACAGATCGTGTTTGCTTTGACCGGTTTGGTTGATAAACCAGTTTAGCATAGTGGGGGTGAGCAGCGGTAGATCAGCGCTCACCCAAAGTGTTCGAGTGCTCCTTGGGTTTAGTTTTAGCACTGCTTTGCAGCCGGCAATTGCATTGTCGAAAATGTTCCCTGCATTGTGTAAATAGTGCACTGGTTTATCTCCGCAATCCAGTCCTTGGTCTGGCGAAAGGCCGATTATGACAACATTGCTTATGCTGTCAGTGGCTCCAACAGCGTCCAGCACCCATTGAACCATTGGCTTCCCGGCAATAGGCATCAGAGCTTTTGGTTCGCCCGGCCTCATTTTGCCGAGCAGTGGATCGCCTGTTTTGGCGATTCCTCCTGCCCCAATTATTGTCTCCATTATGGAATTAAAATGCTTACTTAGGAGCGAAGATCTTGAATGTGAGGCTCGAAGCCTAGTTCGTTAATCATAGCAGTCAATTCCTCAGTAGTTAGTTTTCGGCCTTTGCCGGCTAATGCAACCAGTGCCGCTTCCATCATGTTGGTTCCGAAGGAGCGGTTATCTATTACTGGAGTAGTGGTGACTAGGTAGCCAACTCCGCGGTCTCGGAAAAGCTCTACATCTCTTGGGGTTGTCGTGTTTGTGACCACTATTTTTTCTTCTAATCTGGTCGGCATAGAACCCTTAATGTAATGACAATCTCCTGCTAACACAGTGGCCCACTGATACCATTTTTCGTGTTTGGGCACGATGGTATCCTGTTTATCACCAGTTGGATATAGCATAGAAAAGGGCAGTCTGCCTGCGATAGGCATTACGACGGCGGCTACACGCTTCAGTGCTGGAATAGACCTAACCGGGATAGGGATATCCAATCCGAACATTAGGTCACCAAAAACGCAGCGGTATCCTGCTGCCACGAAGCCAAGAGACATCCCCCATCGGTCTGCACCAGCCGTGAAGAGAACGTGGCGGGGTTGTATTTGGCCCCCGATTTTGGCTTCAAGGAAATTCGCTATATCCCGCTCAAGTGTGTTTTTTAGTCCCAATCCGTCCACAAATGGAGTTTTTCTGATATGCCGCACCATGGGTTTCACAGAGTGGAGCGGGTACCAGTTGTTTCCCACCATAAGACCTAAGTCGGCACCACCTACTCCAAATGCATCCACCTTGCCGTCCAGTTCTTGGAACAGTTCCGCTGCGCGTTCCATATCACCGTCCGTGCCGATACGCTCAATGATCATCGGCTCCCCCAGCAAGTTGATTTCGATGCACTTGTCCCGCTTGGATGATCCCATGCTGACACTAACCGCATGTTTCATTGTTTTCGTTCTTATCCTCACCTTTCGAGAAGGTAGTTTACACTCTCACGAGTTTGGGGTCAACGATAAAAATTTGATTCCTCTAACCTAGCAAGACCAGAGTATGGTTACTCATTTAAAATGGCAAGGAAAAAAAATTTTTAGTATGCATGTATTTGACATGGAATTCAAGTGCGCCAATTTGTGCTGGCAATTCCCATGACTATCAGGATTCCTCCCCAAGCCAGTCGCCAGTCCAGGGATTCGTTCAATAACGTGACTCCGAGTACAACCGCAGTTACAGGGATTACATAAGATACCAGTGATGCACGTGTTGGTCCCCAAGTATTAATAAGGAAAAACATAAGCGGATAGGCCAGAGCGGTGCCTATGAGCGCTAGCCACACAGTGGCCGTCCAGGAGATCGGTGTCTGTGGCAAAGTTAGTGGTGCCTCTAACAACGGGGCGAGCAGCCACATAGAGGCAGCAGCCGTCGCGAGTGTGTATGCCGTGATTACAAGTGGGTGTTGTTTGTGCAGTACCCGGCGATTATAAACAGCACTTGACGCATAACAAAGCGCACCGCCGATTACCGCTGCTTGTCCCCATAAATTAAAGGAAATCTCGCTGAGACCTATATCTCGGGTTAACAGAAGGCTCACCCCAGAGAATCCGAGAATCACACCCATGGTCTTAGGTGTGGTGATACGATCATTTGTAATCCAGAAGTGCGCAATTAGGATAGTGAAGAATGGCATTGTTGCCGTGAGTAAGCCAGTCAAGCCTGAGTCTATACGTGTTTCGCCCCATGAAATTAGCGTAAAGGGTAGTGCGGTGTTAGTAATGCCCATGAGCGCCATGCGGCCAATTTGCTTTGCCGATGCGTGAAAGGGTATCTTTCGTGCTAGCACCCATGCCCAGATAACAATGCCTGCCAGAGTGACGCGAAGTGCGACCAGCGTCAGGGGGCCGATTTCGGAAACAGCGATTTTAATCCAGAAATAGGAGGTTCCCCAACAGAAACCGCCAAGCAATAAGAATACACCCCATAATTTCAGGTCTTGTGACCGTCGCATTGTGAAGAAGTATACCTTGAGCTACAATATAGCTGATTTCTCCGGAGTGCCTAGGTGATAAGCCAGGTTCTTCTAATTTGCTGACTGCCATTATTCTTACCTTGGACGAAGCTAGTAATCTGCCCGCATGTCTGGAGTCTCTCGATTGGGTTGACGAAAAGTTGGTGTTTGACTCAGGCAGCCGGGATAGCACCTGTGATATTGCCCGAGAGCACGGGGCTCGGGTGGTGCAGCGCAGATTTGACAATTATGCTTCTCAACGTAATGCTGCTCTTGTGGAAACACAGGCCGAATGGGTCCTTTTCGTGGATGCGGATGAACGTGTGACTCCTCCGTTGGCGCGAGAGATGCGGGGAGCGATTAACGACCGACATGTGGTTGGATGGTGGTTACCGCGGCATAATTATATTTTCGACAAACTCACTTTGTATGCCGGTTGGTATCCGGACTATCAGTTACGCCTTTTTCGGCCGGAATGTGCTCACTATGATTCGGAGCAGCATGTGCACGAATTGCTTAGGATTAAGGGTATGACTGCGAAGTTGCGTGAGCCGATTATTCATCAAAATTATGCGACTATACCGGAGTTCATCGAGCGTCAAAGGCGTTACTCGCGCTACGAAGCTGATATTTTGTACCGACAAGGTGTGCGGGCGAGACTACACAATTTTGTGTTACAACCGGTTCGACAGTTTTTCTGGCGTTACGTGTCGTTATCTGGTTGGCGAATGGGTGGTCATGGACTTTTGCTTAGCACACTGATGGCGTATTCTCAGTGGGTGCTTTACCGCGACTTGGCTGGTGCAGGTACGAATTCAGCGTTAGAGTCTTGAGCGAAACCTTGTGGTGGGTTTTGCTCTCTGGTACACTCGATTTTGCCCAGTATGCAATCGATACTGCACCTTCCGGTGCTTGTGCTCAATGCAAACTATGAGCCGCTGAATGTTTCCAGCGTGCGGCGTGCCATGGGACTTCTGCTGCATGGAAAAGCGGAACTAGTGTTGGATGGTCGGGGCGCAATACATACCGTTGGAGATTCTTTTCCATGTCCATCAATCATTCGTTTGGGTCGTATGGTGCGACGTCCTCGCCCTCGCGTCAAGCTTACCAAGCGAGAGATCTTTCGACGCGATGGCCATACCTGTCAGTACTGTGGGCAGCGCAGCCATCAACTGACTATTGATCACGTTGTTCCGCGACGTTATGGTGGTGACCACAGTTGGAGTAATGTCGTTGCGGCTTGTGCGCCCTGCAATCGCCGCAAAGGTGGGCGAGTTCCATCAAAGGCTCACATGCTCTTAAGACAGAATCCTGTCGAGCCCAAGCCTACTGCAGCATATCGGTTTGGAAGTTACACCGTTGTGAACAGTAACTGGCAGCCGTTCATCGACGGTTGGTAAATTCTTCTCATTCGTTGTCCAACAGCCACTCTTTACCAGACTGTAGAGTTTCAACCAGTGCATATAATCCTCCAGATACTACCCCAAATGCTCCCAGGAGTATTTGTGACTTGCAAGACATTGCTGCCTCTGTGAAGTCTCGCAAGCGAGTGTCCTCGATATGCTCGGGTTGTAACATGTCTGAGGCATAGCGGTCAGATGTTGAAGGCCACTTACCAAGGTGTGCCAAATACACTCGTGTGTCGATGAAGGCGGCAGCTACAATTTTACTGAGATCATCAAACATAATCTCTGGGCCCGAGTGCTCAACAAAGTTAGCTAGCAAAGAACGTACACTGCCCCCGCCCCATCGGCCGCTGGATGTCATTCCCTGCTCCTCTGAAAATACTCGTATCCATACCTCAGTATTAGCCTGTAGAACTTGCCACGTGTGTGGGGATACGCGGCCTATGAGGGCAACGTGGCTGCCCGGAGTATCAAGGACCCTGGCGGCTGCCTTCCAGCGAGAGAGAGGATCAGTTGGTAGTTGTTGCGCAAGGAAAGAGCGGAGCTTCTCCGGTGTATCTGGATGCCAGCGTAGTGCTACCAGATCGGTAGGAGTGTCAATATCCAACTGCGTTGCCGCGGATGGCGGCAATGTGTGTACCTTATACTTGGCTTGGTCTTTCAATGCCCATCCAAGCATATTGTCCCGAGGCAGCCTTCTGGCTATGTTACAGAGTAAACTTGCGTTAGTTAGCCCGAGCCAGTCACTGGAGTGAAAATTGTTGGTAATTGCCCAATGACTACTTGCGTTACTCAATTTTCGGACTATTTCCTTCAACGTATCACGGCTCATCAACGGCATGCTTCCTGCGCCTATGTAGAGTAGGCGTTCCAATTTGAGCCGGACTGCAATATCACCGATTCGGTTCCCGAAGTGGAAATTAGTTGAGGGAGGGTCAAAATCCCATTGCACGAAGTCGGCAAGCTGCGCGTACTCGGGTTCCATTTCCCAATGCTCAAGTTCACTTTTTGGAGCTGCTACGATTAGTTTTGTGACATGAGGCAGCGTGGCCAGGGTTTCTGCCACGGATATGGCAGCTTGGCGTCGCGAGGAATGTACCAAGTTTTCAAAATCGCTGATCCCGCCGGGACCAAGCATGATCAGGGCTGTAACTGGATTTTCCATTTTGGATTATGTGTGCTGTGATTTGCTGTGATCCATTATTGTATCTGTCCATTGTGGGTATTCCCAGTCCTTCTGTTCTAGTGACGGTAATAGCCCAAAAGGACCAAATCTGATGCGGAGGGTCGACAATGTTAAATCACTTGTATTCGGGAAGACTAACCCCTCTCCAAGTAAGGTAGACAAGTCACTCTTTGAGGTTTCGATAGAGACGTTAATGTCAGGTTGCGCGTCTATCCGCGACGGACGAATGGAACGGAGATTGTGTATAGAACCGAGAGTGTTCTTGAACTGCCACTAACTAACCTAGATAGTTTTTCTTACAGGCGTACTTACCGTTATATAGCTAGCATGTATGACAGATGCGTCCTTACGATTCTCCGCCTAGCGAGTCCATTAGGTTAGTGAACATATCGCCAATTGCTGGACCTAGCAGCGCTAGTATCACAATCACAACTACAGCTACCAACACTAAGATTAATGCGTATTCCACTAGACCCTGGCCTCCTTCATCAGTGGATAGCGGCATTGTTGGACGCTTCTTCATATCATTCTTTTTCTCTTCATAATAATCCTTAAGAAATCAAAGGAAATGTCAACTAGGTGACAGTATAGTCGTTATGGTGACTGCGTGCAAGTGTTATTCTACTGCTACTTAATCTATGTTCTGACGCAACAGTATCTCTACAATTTTTTGCGCTGCTTTGCCATCCCCAAATGGATTGATCGCCTGCGCCATTTCTTGGTGTGCGCTCTTGTCATTCAGAAGGCGAGTAGTGACTGAGACTATCTTTTCGGTTTTAGATCCCACCAGGGCCGCCGTGCCTGCTTCTATTGCTTCAGGACGCTCGGTGACTGCTCTCATTACTAGGACTGGGACACCGAGACCGGGAGCTTCTTCTTGTATGCCTCCGGAGTCGGTCAGAATAACGTACGCGTTTTTCATGAGATGGACGAATGTCATGTAGTCTAGCGGCGGCAGTAGGCTAATATTGCGGTGGCTTCCAAGCGCTTTCTTGACTGGTTCATTCACACTTGGATTAGGATGAACTGGATAAACAAGGTGTATGTCCTCCCGGTCGGCAAGTTGTAGTAGAGCAGTGATAATGCGTTGGAGAGGCGCTCCGAAGTTCTCCCGTCGGTGCGCTGTCACCAGTATCAATCGTTTCCTTGATGGTAATCTGTTTAAGATATCTTTAGTTGAGGATGTTAACTGGCGTGCTGTGATAACCTGCAGTGCATCCACGACGGTATTTCCTGTTATATAAACGTTTTTTTCTGATATTCCCTCACGCAGCAGAGAGTTACGAGCATTCTTCGTTGGAGCGAAATGTAAGCTTGCTACATGGTCCGTCAGTATCCGATTGATTTCTTCGGGGAATGGGTTGGTGCGGTCGTAGGTGCGTAGCCCAGCCTCCACGTGACCTACTGGTACTTGGAAATAAGCTGCTGCCAGTGTGGCAGCAAGTACAGTAGTAGTGTCACCCTGAACTAGAACCCAGTCAGGTCGGAAATCGGCCAAGACCGGACGGATGCGTTCAAGCACTTGTGCGAAGACATCGGACGGAGATTGGTCGGCAGTCATGATATCAAGGTCATAATCTGGTGTGATGTCGAACAGATGTAAGACTTGGTCAAGAAGCTTTCGGTGTTGCGCAGTCACTAGTACATGTGCTTCCGCGCTCGGCCAGCGTGTAAGTTCGGCTACCACTGGGGCCATTTTTACTGCTTCCGGTCGGGTGCCAATGATTGACAATATCTTCATTTTTGGACTCTCATTCTTCTTTTTGACCGCAACTGTCCGCAGCCGGCGCGGATATCAATACCGCGTCGCAAGCGTACTGTTGCGGGTATGTTGGCTCTTTCTAGATGCTTCTTAAACCGCGTCGCCGCTGCTTGGCTGGCCGGTGCTTCTGAGTAATCATCGGTGGGGTTGAGTGGGATAAGATTTACATGGCATAGCATTCCAGATAGCATCTGGCAAAGGGCTTGTGCCTGTTCTTCGCTGTCATTGACTTTGTCAATAAGGGCCCATTCAAATGACAGTCTCTGACCCGTAATTTCAATATATTCTTTGCAGGTGGCCAGCAGCGGTCCAAGTGGATGTCGCTGGTTTACGGGCATCAACTGGCTTCGCAATTCATCTGTAGCGGCGTGTAGTGATACTGCCAGTCGCTCTCTACGCCCGGCATGGGCCAAGCGTTCGATTACCGGTGTGATTCCAGCTGTTGACAGCGTGATTCGTCTTGGACTCACCCCCATACCATTTTCATCACTCAGTCGATCAAGAGCATTAAGACAATTTGCGTAATTGTAGAGTGGTTCTCCCATTCCCATCAGAACAATGTTAGTTAGTCTGATCCCTTCAGTTCTTAGTATTCGGGAGGCCCAGAGTACTTGACCTACCATCTCTCCTGCCGTTAGATTGCGTTCAAAACCCATCTGACCTGTGGCGCAGAATTCGCATCCCACCGCGCACCCTGCCTGTGTGGATATGCAAACGGTGCGTCTATTGTTGTAGCGCATCAGCACCGTTTCAATTTCCTTTCCGTCTGGCAGCCTAAAAAGCACTTTTAATGTATGCCCATCCACAGATTGTTGTTTGGTGATTGTTGTCAAATTTCCTAGAATGAATTCGGATGCCAAGCGCTGTCGTAAGCTGCTCGGCAAACTGGTAGCTTGCTGTAATGAGACAACTTGCTGCTGGTATATTGCGGACCAGATTTGCCGGGCACGATAGTCTGGCTCTCCCCATGCCCGCATCTTTTTTAGCAGGCTGGGTGTACTCATGTCCAGAATATTTTTCATCAAAGTGATTGCTCCACTGTATCTGGTGTTGTCTCTGATTTGGACAGCATGGCGTTTGTAAGCTCTGGGAGGCCTGGTAAGACAAAGTCAGGTTGGATATCGCTGTCAGTAAGATTATCCTGAGTAGTCACTCCGGTAAGTAGTAGGAGGCTTGTGATTCCAGCGCGGTTTGCGCCGAGAATGTCGGTTTCTAGTCGATCACCGATCATGATAGTCTGAGCAGGGGACCCACCGAGTCGTTGCAGCGCTTGTTTGTACAAGGGAGGCTCGGGCTTTCCGACAATGATAGGCGTTTCTCCCGTGGCCGTATTTATCGCTGCAACAATAGCTCCATTGCCGATACCTGTGCCTGCTTCGGTGGGGTAGGTAGCGTCTGAGTTGGTGGCAACAAATACGGCGCCGGCGCGTATGTTGAGCACTGCAGTGTTTAACTTATCCCAGTTCAGATTATGATCGAAACCCACTACGACATATGCTGGGTTTTCATCTGTTATCTCAAAATCGTGTTCTTGCAATGAGGTGCGTAGACCATCACCTCCTATGACGGACACGCGGCTACCATTTGGGGCTGTGTTAGCAAGGTGGTTGGCCGTGACTTGCGCGGAAGTTAATATTTCCTCCTGTGACACTTGTACGCCCATGCGTCGGAGTTTTTTTAAGTATTGGTTCACTGTCCGATTGGAGTTGTTGGTGGCAAGTACGAAGTTACGTTTTGTGCCGCGTAGTGCTGTAAAAAACTCTTGTAGACCTGACAGGGGTGTTTCGCCGCGCCAGAGCACGCCGTCCATATCTATTATGAAGTTGTCCCACTTCTCTAAGCTTAAGCACATCATTTAATGGGTATCGGGGATATTAACGGTGACGGGGCGCTTTGACAGTCGCCCCATCGAACTCCTTCCGTGGCCAGTCTCACTGGCTTCATTCTTACTTGGATTTATTTTTCGGCTTGCCCTTACCCTCGTCTCCGGAGTCATCTTCATCACCTGCGGCAGATTCAAGTACTTCATCTATTAATCCATAATCTGCCGCTTGTTCTGCAGTCATCCAGTGATCACGGTCGGTGTCTTGCTCGATTACATCGATGTTTTGTCCGGTGTGCTCCGCCAGAATTTCGTTGAGTCTTGTGCGCAGACGGAGGATCTCCTTGGCTTGAATCTCGATGTCGCTGGCTTGGCCCTCCGCCCCCCCGAGTGGTTGATGTAGGTGGATGGTCGCATTGGGTAGAGCATAACGCTGTCCAGCGCTACCGGCGGTGAGCAGCACAGTACCAAAGGACGCTGTTACACCCACTGCATAAGTGGCGATTGGTGCGCGGACTAGGCGCATAGTGTCATAAACTGCCAGTCCGGCGTAAATCATGCCGCCAGGGCTGTTCACATACATGTTGATCTGCCTGTCCGGATCTTGTTGGTCAAGGTAAAGCAACTGGGCAACCACAAGATTGGCTATGTGGTCCGTGATGGCAGTCCCCACGAATATAATTCGCTCCTTAAGAAGTAAGGAGTAAATATCATAGGCGCGCTCACCGCGACCGGTGGATTCTATTACCATTGGAATCAAGTTCTCGTGCATATGTTTTCCTTCCTATCTGACGGTTTATTTGCTGCCTGTATGTATTGTGGCTGCATTCTCTCGTTCTGTATCTGGCGGTAGTTCTGGTTCTTCTCCCTTGGCTATGGCCTCCAGTCTTTCAAGGGCCATTTCTGTCAGCAAATCTAGCTCGACGGATTTACGTCCGTTTTCCTTGCTTAGCATCTCACGAATTTTGTCAGCCGAATCTCCAAATGTAGCGGATGTTTTCTCTATTTGCTCATCCACTTGCTTGTCATCTACTTTGAGACCCTCGGTTTCCACAATCTCCGTGAGAATCAGTGATCTTTGGAGTTGCAAAATTGCATCAGGTTCAATCTCTGCACGATACTCCTCTTCAGTCTTATCTTCAATCTTGAGGTAATCAAGCAGAGTGAGGCCACGAGACTGTAAAGCGCCTTCCTGTTCTCGTAGCAAGTTGTTGACCCTTTCACGCAGCATTATTGGTGGGAACGCTATGTTGCTTCCCTCTAGAATCGCCCCTATAATCTCCCCCCGATATTCCTGACTTTTTTGTTTTGTAGCCGCCTGCTCGAGTTGTTCCCTCACCGCCACGCGCAACTCGAGTAAAGTTTTATATTCGGCTGATAAGAGTGCGGCGAACTCATCGTTCATTTCTGGTAGTGTACGACTCTTGGCATTAGTGCAACTGATGCTCCAGTGTACCTGCTTGCCCGCAAGGTCGTTGTTGTCGTAATCCTCGGGAAAATGCAGCTGGAACTCCCGCGTTTCGTCTATTTCCATTCCGACTATTTTTTCTGTCATGCCGGGCATTGGCCACTCGGATTGTTCATCTAGCAGCAAGTCAATGTCCTTTTCGTCAGCGAGACTTTCCGAGTTTTCTTTACCCGGGTTTAACGTGCCGTAAGCATTAATAGTGATGACATCTCCAAGTTCTGATGGACGTTCAATTGGCTCTAGGACTGCATGCTTGGCTTGAATCTGTCCCATGGTATCATCAACAGCTTTGTCCTCAACCTCCACTGGGTGATAATCTAACCGCACCGATCGATAATCACCCAGGTCCACATTTGGAGCGACAGGCACATTGAAAGTGAAGGTGGGTTTTTTTTCTAGTGATGCATCAACAAGGTTTCCCGGGGCGAAGGGATTTATCTCTGTTTTCTCCAGTGCCTCTTTGTAAACTTCTTGTCCGAGGTCATCTACTGCATTCTCAACGATTCTGTCTTCGCCCAGGTGCTGCAAGATAACGCTGTAAGGAGCTTTTCCCTTTCGGAATCCTGGGATAGATACTCTACGAGCCAGTCTTCGCGCGGCTGCTCCTTTGGCCCTATCCAATCGCTCGGTTTCCAATTCGACAATCATTTGCACTTCGCAGTTGTCTAGTAAGTTCGTTGTTACTTTCAACTGAACACCTCTTTCATGATAGCATATGGGGAAGGCGGGACTTGAACCCGCACGGGCTAAGCCCACGTGGTCCTAAACCACGCTCGTCTGCCAATTCCGACACTTCCCCGAACGCGCGCAATTATAGCATGCTGAGCGTACATTACATGCAGGTATAATCCTACACCAATGCATGCTAAACGTCATCACCGGATTTCTCTAGTTAAGCGAGTTATGCGTATATCCCGTTTAGGCTTACTTCTGGTAACTGCATCGATTGTGGCTTTTGTCATTGGATTTTACGGTCAGTGGGATAATGGTGCTGTCAATCTCTATTGGGAGTGGGAGAAATTGCAGGCAGTGAGTCGAGACATGATCTTTCGGCGTTCTGAAACCTTGCCTCCGCCAGTCTCTGGCATCCATAGTGCAAATGAGAAATTAACCGAGGTGTCAGTCGAGGCTTCCTATGAACAAAGAGTGTTAATTGCCGAAGATCTTCCAGTAGTCATGACATCGACGGATAAAGAGACATCGATGTCAGTGCGGCCGATTGCAGTTCCGCGTCAGCAACTAACAGGTTTTGAGCATGAATACCAGCAGCCCAATAACTGTGGCCCTGCTACGCTAGCGATTGCTATGCGTTATTGGGGTTGGAAAGGCACTCAGGCAACAATCGCGGAGGTTCTTAAACCGCAACTGCGCGACAAAAACGTGCGTTGGGATGAGCTGGTTTATTATGTTCGCACCCATGCCGGTTGGTTGGATGCCCTCTTCCGGGTTGGTGGAGATGTCGATACCCTTGAGCATTTTGTCGGCAACGGTTTTCCCGTAATCATCGAGACAGGCTATGAGCTTGATACAGGATGGGTGGGGCACTACCTTGTGGTGAGCGGATATGATAGCCACTCTCGTGTGTTCACGATACAAGATGTGACGGGTGGCCCGAATCGTGATGTTTCTTATGAGGAAATATCCGCTCTCTGGAATCAATTCAACGGTTTATACATTCTGGTTTTCCCCATCGAAAAGCGAGCAGAAGTTCTTGGACTTCTAGGAGATGATGAGAATTTGGATGACAACCGATATAGTGCTTTACTTCGGGCTCGGGCAGATATTGAGGCCGAACCGGAAAATGCATTTGCATGGTTCGCTTACGGATCAAACATGAATTATTTTGATCGGTATAGTGAGGCCGCTGCAGCTTTTGACCAGGCGCGTGAGATAGGTCTGCCATGGCGCATGCTATTTTATCAATTCGGGCCTTACGTAGCTTATTTCAACGTTGGTCGCTATCAGGATGTAGTTGACTTGGCCACTGTCACCCTACGGGCTCGCCCAGTGTTGGAGGAATCATATGTGTGGCGCGGTTGGGCCCTCTATATGCTAGGTGATACGGACGGGGCGCGTGGCGATTTTCGCTCTGCTCTAGGTGTCAACCCCAACTTTATCGACGCCATCACTGCTCTAGATGTAGTGGGCGAGTGATTATAAGCACCCGCTTTCTGGCTTGTACGCTCTAATCATTTTGTACATAGAGTGTATCGATCGTGTTGAAACATAGTTTTACAGTTCCTCTACACAATCATTTAACTGAATTGTGCTGGTCAGTAAATTGGTAGTTCAGAATCAATTTCTGTTGCCCAAGCGCGAATCCCACCTTTCAGGTTTTTCACTCGAGTGATTCCAGCATTGGTTAGTAACGCTAACATCTGTGCAGAGCGCACACCAGTCCGACACATGACTACATATTCGTCGGTACTGTCCAGTTCGCTCAATCTAGCTGGTAGTTCACCCATAGGGATTAATTCAGCTTCTGGCAGGTGTACAATGTCCCATTCATAATCTTCCCGCACATCCAGTAAACGGAATTTCTCTCCGCTGTCAAATCTATTTTTCAAATCGGCGACTGTGATATCCCACTCCTCACCTGCTGTGCCTGCATCATTGTGGTCGTGGAGTGGCATGCCGCAAAATTGTTCGTAATCGATTAGTTCAGTGACCGTAGGTCTGGTGCCACAGATGACGCAATCCGGGTTTTTCTTTAGACGTACTTCGTCAATACTCATCTCCAGCGCATCATACAACAGGAGTTTGCCAATCAGAGGACGGCCGATGCCGATGATCAACTTGATTGCTTCAGTTGACTGTATAGTTCCGATTGTTCCAGGTAAAATTCCTAATACTCCCCCCTCAGCGCACGATGGGACTAGGCCCGGAGGCGGTGGTTCGGGAAACAGACAGCGGTAGCACGGGCCGTGTTTAGCCCAAAAAATGGATGCCTGCCCCTCAAAGCGAAAAATACTTCCGTATACGTTGGGTTTGCCCTGAAGTACACAAACGTCGTTAACGAGGTAACGAGTAGGGAAATTGTCGGTCCCGTCGATGATTATGTCATACGGGGCAGTCAATTGCATCGCGTTCTTCGACGTGAAGAGTTCATTGTGCACCGTCACTTCCACGTGTGGATTGATGTCGAGCATGCGATTTCGGGCGGAATCCACCTTGAGTTTGCCTATCGTGGATGTTGCGTGGATTATCTGGCGCTGCAGGTTATTAGCTTCCACTACATCATAATCCACTACACCAATTTTCCCAACTCCGGCTGCGGCTAGGTAAAGAGCCACTGGCGAACCGAGCCCACCAGTACCCACGCATAGCACACTGGCAGCTTTGAGTTTCTTTTGACCAGCCAGAGTTACCTCGGGCATAATTAAATGGCGGCTGTAACGGGTAATTTCCTCGTTGCTAAGCTCTACGTTTTCGGTGTGGATATCGTTAATCGGAAAACTCATGGGTGTCTCCCTGTTTCGATTGCTTCCTCTTGCCGTTATTTACTGTAGACCGCCTGCCACAGACGGTACGATGCGCAGGCGTGAATTTTCCTCAAGAGGAGTATCCTCACCCTTTAGGTTACGTACGTCATCACTATCGAGAAATATGTTCACAAAGGCGCGCAACTCCCCTTTTTCGGAATACAGGTGCTGTTGGAGCTGCGTGTGCTGTGAGGTGAGGTCTTGTAGGGCCGCGCCAACAGTGGTGCCGCTTACAGTGATTTGCGTTTCTCCATTGGTATATGCTCGGAGTGGGGTGGGAATGTGAATAGTAGCCATGCTTATATACTCCTCTAGTTAGTTATCCCTGCGGTTTCAGGGTCCTCTTCAATTCGAATGATCTGTTCGATAAATTGTGTTCGGTCATCTGATAGTATCCATGAGCGTGCGTCTCCTGCTCCTTTGGCGTGCACTGAAACAATCAGGTATGAGTACCATGGTAATGCGTGCTCTCGATCATATTCTGAGGGACGTGATGGGTGATCTGGATGCGAATGAAAGACACCAATCACTTCGATGGAATTCTTCTCGGCTACATCCTCTCCAATCAACATATCCGCTGCGGTCAATAGGTAACGATTATGCTGCTCATCAGGTGAGAATCTATTCGGAAACGTCATTATCTTACTTACAAGTCGCTGGTGTCCGTTGAAGCGTCCTAGAAGAAGCCCCGCACCTTCTTTAGGAAAGACTGTCTCCAGATGTGTGACGATTTGCGCATAGATTGAACTAGACATCTGCAGAGTGATCTTCATAGTCTCCCTCTTCCCAGAATCTGTCGGAGAGGTATTTGTACCCACTGTCTGGAAAAATGGTAACAATCACTCCCTCGGTTAGGTGTTGCGCAAATTCAACTGCTGCATATGCCGCTGCTCCGGATGAAATTCCCGCTAGCAACCCCTCTTCCCGTGCTAGTCTCCGAGTCATGTCCAAGGCTTCCTCTGTGCCGATTGGCAAGTGCTCATCAGGTAGATTATCATCGTAGAATCCTGGCACTATGGCAGATTTCATGTGTTTCAAACCTTCAATTCCGTGAAACGGTGCCTCTGGTTGTAAGGCTATTAGTTTTACGTCTGTGTCGCGCTCTTTCAATAAACGTCCGGCACCTGTCATGGTGCCGCTAGTACCAAGACCGCATAAGAAATGAGTGATGCGATTCTGAGTCTGACTGACAATTTCAGGTCCAGTAGTGTGATAGTGAGCATGCCAATTGGCAGGGTTGTTGTACTGATCTGCGTAATAGTACTTAGGGTTGGAAGAGGCCATCTTGCGAGCCTCCATAATGGCTCCGTCTGAGCCTTCCATTTCATCGGTCAGAATCAGATCTGCACCAAGAACTCGTAATGTATTGATGCGTTCGGGGCTAGCGTTGGCAGGTATACATAGGGTAACTTTATAACCTCGGGCAGCCGCGAAGGTAGCGTAGGAGATGCCCATGTTGCCAGAGGTAGCGTCTAGCAAAGTCATACCAGGAGTAATCTGGCCTGCATTTTCAGCCTCTCGTATAATGAATAGGGCTGAGCGGTCTTTTACGGATCCACCTGGGTTGGTCCATTCAGTCTTGGCGTAAACTTGTACAGATTTTGGTAAACCTCTAGTGACGTGTCGTAGTCGTACCAGTGGAGTATCTCCTACTGACGCCTCAAGAGAACGTGCGGCTGGTATGTGAACCGGATGGTATGCTGGTGACGAAATTGTTGTCGTCTTCATGACACTACGTTGATGCTCCACGGACAATATCTGCAAAACAAAAAGCCAGACGCTTCTGATGAAAAGGGGGCGGAAATAATAACCGCTCGATCCGCAGCCCGCTATTCTCCGTCTGGCCTACGCGGGCAGCCAAGTGGCTGCCTGCTAGTTTATCGGGATATTTACTGCGAGCGGCGGGTTAGCGCCCCCGCTCGGTACACATGCAAGCCAATTGATTCACCATAGGATCACTAATTGCTTTTATCCTAGGGTGCTATTATATGGGTGAGTCGGTGAATGTCAACTTGCCTGTAACTTGCTATGGGTGCCATTATGCGGCATTGTTCTTGCGACGGATGCCCGTACTAATTGTCCGGTAAGTTTGCCCGGGAGCGGTTTATTCCATGAATAAAAAGCGTGAGCCGGAAACAAACGTAGGTATAGCGCAGGGTTTTCGCGATGTTGTAAGACATCTGAGCGTCGTATTAATGGCAGGTGTTGCCATAGCCACGGCGTTCACTTTGTGGACGCCTGCTTCAGTATTGCCTCGTAGCGCTACGGGTGCAATTGCGCGTGCGATGGCGACGCGGGTTGGGCGCAATACTACTCCTCTGCCACCAACTGCTACGCCGATTCCACGCGAACGTATTGGTATTGTGTCTGGGCATAGCGAAAACGACTCAGGAGCGGTATGTCCAGATGGGTTGACCGAGGTGGAGATTAACCGAAATGTGTCCGAACTGGTACAGGCGCAGCTTGAACAGGCCGGATTTGACACTGACATTCTAAGTGAGTTTGACGATAGATTAGAAGGCTACAGAGCGAGTGCCCTCGTGTCCATCCATGCTGATTCTTGTGATTATATCAATGAAGAAGCTACTGGTTTTAAGGTGTCTGGATCATTGGAGACGCGCGTTCCTGCTGAATCTGATAGGCTTTCCAGCTGTCTGATAGATCGTTACTCGCGGGTCACCGGCCTCAAATTCCACGCTGGTAGTATTACGTATGATATGCAGTATTATCATGCTTATCGAGAGATTGCTCCACAAACACCTGCTGCAATAATTGAAGTTGGTTTTATGAATCTAGACCGTGATATTCTTGTCAATCATGCGGATGTGGTCGCGGAGGGAGTGGTCAAAGGCATCCTGTGTTACGTAAGAAATGAGGATCTGGGAATCGAATGACTTAGCGGCAAAGGAATTTCTTGTGTGTACAGGCAGGGATTGTGCTAAAATCATTGAAGGTCGCGGTCTCCAGTCGGCGAAAGTCAGGGCAGCCGGCGGTGGGCCCCCCGTTCATCGAAAAGTGCTGGCGACCATCCGAAAAATGATGTCATTGAATTATATCGTACTGGTTGACTGAGAACTGGAGAAACATTTGTTGTTAATCACCAATGGAAAACTGGTGACGTGGGGCCCGGATGCTCGTATCATCTATGACGGTGCGCTACTAATTGAGCGCGGCCGCATTACAGAAATTGGTCCTACCTCCGAGTTACTGGGAAAGCATCCTGGTTGCGAGATTATTGACGCCGGCGGGATGTTGGTGATGCCCGGTAATATTTGCGCACACACTCATTTTTACGGAGCGTTCGCGCGCGGCATTAACATTCCTGGTGAACCAGCACGCAACTTTCCAGAGATTCTGCGACGTCTATGGTGGCAATTGGACCGTGTACTTACCTATGAAGATCTGCGATATTCTGCGCTGGTATGCCTTTCGGATGCTATCAAGCACGGAACCACTACTTTGATTGATCACAATGCAAGCCCTAACGCAGTTTCCGGATCCTTGGATGTACTTGCGGCTGCAGTGCAACAGGCTGGTTTGAGAGCTGTTTTGTGCTACGAGGTTTCTGATAGGGGGGGTGCAAATGGTGTGCAAGCAGGCATTGCCGAGAACGTACGATTCATCCGGAGTACGCGTGCTGGTGAGTGGGGTGAGCGGATAGGTGCTACCTTTGGTCTTCATGCTTCCCTCTCGCTTTCAGACGATACCCTGCAAGCTTGTACTGATGCTGTTCCTGATGGTGTGGGTTTTCACGTCCACGTTGGTGAGCATGAGTTTGACCAACAAGACTCTTTGGATAAATCCGGTATGCGTGTGGTTGAGCGTCTGCACCGCTTTGGTGTTCTGGGTTCAAGTACTATTGCTGCTCATTGTGTCCATATCGACTCCAATGAACTTGACTTGTTAGCTGAAACAGATACCTGGGTGGCTCATCAGCCACGTTCCAACATGAACAACGCTGTGGGTGTCGCTGATGTGGAGGGGTTACTGAGAAAAGGTGTTAGCGTCGCCCTCGGTAATGATGGATTCTCGAACAACATGTGGGCAGAGTGGAAAACCGCGTATCTGCTCCACAAAGTTTGGAGACGTGATCCGCGCCGCGTAGATGGTACTGCCATAATCGACATGGCAGTGCTTCATAGCGCCTCCCTAGCCAATCAATTCTTCCCGGATGCACCACTTGGGGTACTTGCTGTAGGCTCTCAGGCTGATATTATCTTGGTAGACTATCACCCTACTACTCCTATGACATCCTCTAATCTTCCGTGGCACATTCTTTTCGGGTTTGAGGCTGGTATGGTAGATACCACATTATGTGCTGGTGAAGTGTTGATGCGTAACCGCAAACTACTTACGTTGGACGAAGCTGAAATTACTGCCCGTAGTCGTGAACTGGCGGCTGGTGTATGGCAACGTTTTGCGAATTCAAACATAGGTTGAAATATGGTGGGTACAGAGAATAATCCGACCATCGCTATTATTGGCGGTACTGGTGCCGAGGGGCGCGGTTTAGGATTCCTGTGGGCGCAGGCTGGTTATTCTATTATTCTGGGCTCGCGCTCAGTCTCCAAGGCTATTGCCAGAGCTTCTGATTTGAATGCCCGTATAGACGAGGGAAAGCCATCTCTTCGGGGAATGGACAACCTTGCTGCTGTACAGTCATGCGAGGTGTCGATTCTCACAGTTCCGTACCAAGCACACAAGTCCACGTTGTTGGAGTTGAGAGATGGGCTCCAGGGAAAGATACTAGTAGATGTGACTGTGCCACTTATCCCGCCGGAGGTTGATCGAGTACAGTTACCCGTAGGGCTGGCAGCCTCCCTAGAGGCACAAGAAATTCTGGGATCTGGAGTAAGGGTTGTTGCTGCCTTCCAGAATGTTTCTGCTGAGCATATGAATGTGGATGGCTCTGTGATTGACTGCGATGTACTGGTGTGCGGTGATGATTCAGGAGCTCGGTCTGAAGTAATCCGTTTGGTGCAAGCGATTGGGATGTCGGGTCTGCATGCTGGTCCTCTAGCAAATGCGGTGGCGATTGAATCTCTTACCCCCGTGCTTATTGGAATGAACAAACGTTATGGCGTAAAAAACGCGGGTATACGCGTGACCGGCATTCCGCGATCGGATGAATGAGATTGTGTCGTGACGTGTGTTGACATATCCGCGCAAAAGCCGTCAATTGGAGCATGAAGTCATCTACACAGATTACCCTGACTGCCTTGGTAGACATCCCATTGGTGCGTCTAGGCGACAATCTAGTAGACATAATTGAGCACTCCCTGCGGCAGAGTGACATCTTGCTGTATGAGGGCGATGTCCTTGTCATTGCGCATAAAATTGTCTCTAAGGTGGAAGGGCGTTATGTTGACCTGTGTCAGATTCAGCCAACACAGCGTGCTTGTACCCTTGCCATTGAAGTTGAGAAAGATCCTCGTCTCGTTGAAGTGATTCTTTCGGAATCTAGCGAAGTTGTGCGTTACAGGCCGGGGGTTCTAGTGGTGGCGCATAGGCTTGGGTTTGTTCTTGCCAATGCGGGCGTGGATAGCTCCAATGTGGATCAGGAGTCAGGTAGCGAGCAGGTACTACTGCTTCCGAAGGATCCGGATGGTACTTGTGCTGAGATTCGCCAACAGTTGAAAGAAAATTCTGGATCTGAAGTCGGAGTCATCATTAACGACAGCCATGGGAGGGCTTGGCGGAATGGCACGGTTGGGGTGGCCCTGGGGGTGGCGGGAGTTCCAGCATTGCTAGACTTGCGTGGCGAGCCTGATCTTTATGACGAGCGGCTGGAGGTTACTCAAGTTGGGCTTGCCGATGAACTTGCGGCTGCGGCTTCGATTCTTATGGGTCAGGGGAATGAGGGGCAACCGATTGTGCATATTCGGGGTCTACCTTATCCTTTGCGTGCAGGCATTGCCACCGATTTGTTGCGTTCGAAGAGAGAGGATTTATTTCGATAACTGTGAGGAATGATGAATAATGAATAATACTATACCCGAAGAATACTTAGATCTGCTAGCGTGGGAGAAAAAGGCTTTCGCTCACCTTGCAATTGTTCTCCGTGATGGTGCTCCGCACGTTACTCCAGTTTGGTTTGATTATGATGGGGAATACGTGATTGTTAATAGCGCCCTTGGCAGGGTAAAGGACAAGGTGTTGCGACGCAGTGGCATTGCGGCGCTCGCGATATCCGATCCGGATGATCCTTATCGATACATTCAGATACGCGGTAAGGTGGTTGAGGTTACAGAGCAGGGTGCTCGTGAGATGATAGATTATCTTTCAAAGAAGTATACGGGAAAATCCTATCAATGGTACAAAGGTGAAACTCGTGTGACTTATAGAATGCTGCCGCAATTAGTATCCGGAATGGGTTGATGTGCGCGTAACAGATTTGTTGCCAGTTATTCAGCAGCGTCGCTCTATTCGTCGATATACTGCTGAGCCCGTGCCGCGCGATGTACTGCAAAAATTGCTCGATGCTGCTATTTGGGCTCCTTCTGCTCACAATCGCCAGCCGTGGAGACTTGCAGTTGTGCAAGATGTTGTGCAAAAAGAAGGACTAGCGATTGCTATGGGGGAGCGATTGCGAGTGGACAGATTGGAGTCTGGTGACTCAGAAGACTTAGTCTTACAAGATGTGGAGCGCTCTCGTCAGTTCTTGACAAAGGCTCCGGTGCTCTTGCTGTTTTGCATGTCTATGTTGGACATGGATGAATATCCGGATGTCCGTCGAGGACAGGCTGAACGAATGATGGCTGTTCATAGCGTTGCACTAGCTGCTCAAAATCTCTTGCTTGCTGCACATGCTTCGGGGTTGGGTGCTTGCTGGCGTTGTGCGCCACTGTTCTGCCCTGATACGGTTCGTGAAACAATGAAACTTCCGACTGATTGGGAACCGCAGGCATTGATCACCTTAGGTTATCCTGCCGAGGATGGTAAGCCGGCCTATCGTCGACCACTTACGGAGGTGGTGCTATGGTTTTAGGATCTGTGGTGGCTCTCGCTGGCGGAGTGGGTGGTGCAAAAATGGCCCAGGGTCTTGCCGACGTCCTTGGACCTGACAGGCTTACTGTAGTGGTAAACACTGCCGATGATTTTGAGCATCTTGGTATGCATATCTCTCCGGATTTAGACACAGTTATGTATACAATGGCTGGATTGCAGAATGAGGAAGCCGGTTGGGGTTTGTCTGAGGAGAGCTGGGGTTTCCTGGATATGTTGGACACATTGGGTGGCGAGACATGGTTTCGGTTAGGTGACCGTGATATGGCCACGCACGTGGAACGCACTCGCCGGTTGCGAGCAGGAGAAAATCTGAGCAGTGTCACAGAGGATTTCTGTGCTAGATTGGGAGTGGCAGCGCGTATACTACCGATGACTGATGACCCTGTCCGCACAATTGTAGTGACGGACAACGGCCGGATCCCGTTCCAGGATTACTTCGTTCGTCAGAAGTGTCGGCCAGTAGTGTCAGGATTCGAATTCAAGGGTGTGGATTTTGCTGAGCTTAATCCGCATGTGGTTGCTGCCTTCCAGGCTTCAGATTTAATCGCAGTGGTGATTTGTCCCTCCAATCCTTACGTCAGCATAGCGCCAATTCTGGAGGTGGCGGGCTCTCTAGACAGTCTTTACGCTGTCTCTGCTCCAGTAATTGCTGTCTCCCCAATCGTTGGCGGTTCGGCGCTAAAGGGGCCGGCAGCCAAGATGATTAGCGAGCTCGGCGACAAGCCGTCTGCGGAAGCCGTGGCTGCCCATTATGAATTCTTGGCGGATGGATTTGTGCTCGATCAGATAGATTGTGCTGAGGCAGAGGCCATACGCGCGCGTGGATTACGCGTATTGGTGACCAATACGGTGATGAACACGCATGCGGACAAGGCGCGTCTAGCGGCTGAAATCATGGCTTTCGCTGAGGAATTCTCAGGTGTGCGAGCATCTGTGTGATGGGTATCTGGGCGATTGTTCCCGTAAAACATCTAAAAGAGGGTAAGAGTAGACTAGAGTCTGTATTGTCGCCACGTGCGCGTGAGTTGTTCAGTTGTAGGATCTTGAAGCGTACACTAGGATTGCTGGCGCTCTCCGATATCATTGAGCGTACGGTAGTGATCAGCCGGGATGATACCGCTTTACAAATGGCGCGCGAGCTGGGTGCATTGATCGTGAATGAATCGAGTGCATCTGACCTGAATTGCGCATTGCAAAGAGCGACCCAGGTGGCGGCATCACTTGGTGCTACAGGAGTACTTGTTTTGCCGAGTGATTTACCGCTTTTAGGAGCAAACGATGTCGAGGAAATTACCCGCGTTAGGGGGCATGATCCAATTGTAGTTCTTGCGGCTGACCGACACGGCAGTGGTACCAATGCCATTTTCGTGCGTCCACCGGGTTTATTCCGTTATCGATTTGGGGGAGGCAGTTTGGTTGCCCACCAGGAACAGGCACGTGTTCAAGGTGTGGTCGTACGAGTGTACCGGCTGCCCGGCATGGAGTTTGACGTAGATGAACCTGCGGATCTACACCGCCTGCAGCTGATGAAGCCAGAATTCAGAGACGCGGAGGGATAATTCAATGGAGAGAGTGGCGCTTTATTTGCAAGATGCTCATTCTTTACAGGATGGGATCAGATATGTTCAGTACGCGGAAGAGAAAGGTTTCGAGGCCGTATGGCAGGCGGAAAGTCGCCTTGTGCGAGACGCGATTGTGCCGATGGCTGCATTTGCAGCTGCCACTAATCGGATTAAGGTTGGCTCTGGGGTCATAAATAATTGGACGCGTAATATAGGTCTTCTGGCATCTACTTTCCTTACTCTGGATGATCTTGCACAGGACCGAATTATTTGTGGCATTGGCGCTTGGTGGGATCCTTTGGCAGCAAACGTGGGCATAAAGAGACAAAAACCTCTTAGGGCTATGCGCGAGACTGTTCAGTTGCTTCGACGGCTTCTCGCGCTGGAAAATGTGACATTCAGTGGAGAGTTTCACCAGTTAAATGGTGTCGAGCTAGATGTCGTACATGGACTGCGGGAGCCGCGCAATGTACCGATTTATATCGGTGCCACTGGGCCTAAAATGATGGAATTGACCGGTGAAATTGCCAATGGTGCGGTTCTGAATTATTGCGTACCTCCTGAGTATAATGATCAAGCCCTAGAGAGATTATATGCTGGCGCAAGACGAGCAGGACGTTCTCTGGATGAGATTGATCGCCCGCAATTAATCGTGTGCTCCGTTCATGATGACCGCGCCACGGCGATCAGTGGTGCAAAATGGTTGTTGACTCAGTATCTGGCACAGCAACCGCATATAGCCAAGGCATCTGGCGTCGATGCTGAAATTGTTCAAAAGGTAAAAAGCATCATAGGTTGGCCGGCATCGAAAGAGCAGATTCATCAAGCTATGCAATTTGTTCCAGATGAGTTCGTGCTGCGCATTAGTGCAACGGGTACGCCGCAAGAAGCGCGCGCTAAAGTGCGGGAATATATGGACAGGGGCTGTACTTGTCCTATTCTCTATCCTTTGGGGGATCCCCTTCTGATGATAGATACCTTTGAGGTTATCTAGGTCCTGTACCTATGGACTGGTGAGCAAAGGTTCCGCGGTAGTTGCTTGATTACAATTGGGTATTGCATAATACTAATTCCTTTCCCCGCTTTGTTTTTTTGTGTCTTGAACTTAGCTAGGGGTTTGTGCATTGCAACATCTAGGTAGGGGTAATGTAGCCGTAGAGTCCTCAAGGAGTTGACTATATCGAGCTCATACAACCTCATGACTTATATAGTAAGTCATGAGGTTGCGGTACTGAAATTTTCTAGAACGACTCTTTGAGGCAGAAAATATTCCAATCACTCTGGCGTTCTTGCAAAAGCATAGACCTATTTACCGGGGAGTCAGCGCCTGGTCTAAGTCGGTGATTAAGTCGTCAGTATGCTCACCACCGATGCTCAAGCGAATGAGACTGTTGGGTATGTTGCCAAGTGCACGTCCAGAATCGCCCTGCTGTTGGTGAGTGGATATAGCTGGAATCGTGGCTATGCTCTTTATGCGCCCAAGATCAGCAGCGCGCCAGATGAGCTTTAATTTGTCTAGGGTATCCCGCGCTGCGGCTGAGCCTTCCTGCACGGTAAAACCTAGTAGGTGGCCGTATCGATTCATAGGAGCACCATTCTCTAGAGAACCATCTACTAATAGCATGTGTTTGGTTGCCAGAGAATGTCCACGCATGCTTTCTAACCCTGGATAGAACACCTCTTTGACTTGCGAATGGTTCTTTAGAAAGAGTGATATTTGTATGGCGTTACGGCTGAAAAGATCAATCCTGCTACGTAGCGTTCGAAGGTCATTCATAATCATCGTAGCGCTATGCGGGCTCAAGCAGGGACCATAATCGCGATAATGCGCTGATTTGATGTGGTGGGCGAAATTATTGCGCAATTCGTCTTCTACGAATCGACTGTTGATGTGGTGTCGAGCAACAAGTGCTCCCGCAATTGCCATTCCGCTGCTGGTGATGCTCTTGCTGAGCGAATGAACGACAATGTCCGCACCTTTACATAGGGGGCGTAACAGGGCTGGTGTTGCTATTGTACTGTCAATGATTAGCGGACACCCGTTTTCGTGTGCTAGTGATGCCGTAGATTCGATGTCCAGCATCTCTAGCCCTGGATTACTCGGAACCTCACCGTACAGAAAGCGCGTGTTGTCATCAATCTGTCTGGCCCACTCTTCTAGATTGAGTGGGTCGATTACCCAGCGGATTTCAACCCCGCGTTCTTTGCCGTAGCGTTCCTGAAACAGCATGAAAGTACCGCCATAGCATTTGGCACTGGCGACTATGTTCATAGGCTGGGTGCCAGACAGGAACGGATCTGTTGCCATGAAAATCGCAGCCATACCCGACGCTGTTACGCAGGCGGTGGCCCTGCACTCACCGCCATAAGTTTCCAATAATGCAATAGTCTCCTCAAGGAAATGCTGGGTGGGGTTAGCGAAGCGACTGTACACCCAGCTCGGCATTAGGTTTGCCAGAGCAGCCTCCATGTGGTCGCTGTCCTCAAAATGTTGTGCTGGACTCAGATATGTCGGTTCAATTATGCTTCCCTGATTGGCGAGAGCTGCCTGCATATTGTAGAGACCATGTACTGCAACAGTATCGAATCTCATCGTGCGCATCACTGCACGGCGTCTTTCTGCTGCGGCTGTTAGAGTGTCGCCTTGATTAAGGTGTTTAAGCAAAGAGGGGGAGTATTTATCGGTAGTCTTCATACGTGACTCGGCGCCAGCATCCCTTGAGGTGTCATATTTTCTTCAGTATGGGTGTCTAGAGATTATCCAGATTATTATTTCCCTTGAATCTCGTGCCACACGCGTTTTATCATTAGGGCATCCTCTTCCATGATTGGGCTTTCACATAGTAATCGCCCGGCGCAATTATTATCTGCCAGTGCTTTTAGGAAGTCGTGATAGCGCAGGTCGCCATCCTTGAATGACAGGTGTTTTTTTTCTCCCTTGGGACCGTAATCAATGCCGGATATGTGTATATGTAGTTCGCGCAGCTTTTTCTCTCCGAGAATTGCACGGACGGATTTTAGTACTGCGTCAAATTCCTCGTAGCTATTCACACTTCCGTCTCCAGGGCGGGCGTGTAGATGTGCTATGTCGATGCATGGGGATACGCCGGGGATCTCTTTTGCAAGTTGTAGTGTGTCTTCTAGAGACCCGAGCATTGCGCTCTTGCCCATCGTTTCTGGGCGCAGAGTGACTGTGTTGCCGGCAGCGCGCAGTTCGTCTACGCAATCGCTCAAACGCTCGAGAGCTAGTGGTAGCACATCTTCAGGTGGGCTACCGAAATAGGATCCGGGATGAAAGATAATGTCCGTAGCACCGGCTATATTGCCGTAGTGTGCCGCGTCCATTAAGCGTTGACGGCTCTTGGGCCACTCATCATCTTTGGCATTGAGGTTTATGAAGTACGGCGCATGTACACTTAGGGATACTTGGTGTTTGGCAGCGGCTGCGTTGATTTTCTCACATGTACTTTCTTTTACTCGGACTGAATGTACCCATCCAAGTTCAAGTGTGTCTAGACCGAGATCGGCACTATGAGCAATAGCACCAGCTGAGCCACCTGGTTTCCTTGGCGTAGAGATTGGAGATCCCACTGTGCCAAATATGAAGTCTGTTTTTGTCATTGTTCCTCTAATAAGCTTCAAATTATAGACATGTTGTTGTTTAGCGGGGTCGTGAGATTTGATTGTTTTTTTCACATGCGCATGCGGTGATGCTATTCCCGCTGTGTTGTTCGACAAGTTTTCCGTGATATGCACGATGTTCGCCGACTGTCTCCCATCCTCCGAGCACAAATTTCAGTGGCCCTCCGGCTGGCATCCATTCACCGTTGAATTTACGTGCTATGTGCAGATGCGTGCCTGTGGATTCTAATCCTCCATCACAGGAGGGTTGACCAAGTCTTTCTCCGGCCTTCACTCGTTGCCCGACCTGTCGTAGGAAAGTGTCTGTGCGCAAGTGCGCGTATACAAGGGTCCATCCTGTCGTCTCCGTATCGCTGTCACCAATGGTGTGTGCCAGCAAACCCGGTCCAATGCGGGTGATGACCCCGCTAGAAGG
>Ga0310344_10000548_pt1 | contig 29554 bp, 19 predicted proteins | sample HC15DNA20200_MG_FD_203801 | JGI IMG/M metagenome (GOLD analysis project Ga0310344, IMG submission 203801) | Marine microbial communities from station ALOHA, North Pacific Subtropical Gyre - HC15-DNA-20-200_MG | ecosystem: Environmental > Aquatic > Marine > Oceanic | place: Pacific Ocean: North...
CGCTAAATGTACGAGCCTCGACGACCGCTCGCTCGAACTCCATCTTCGCCTTAACTTGGGGCAGCAGGTGACCATGATGCCTGATGACACCGCGGAGGCCGACATGCGAGCGGCGGCCGACGCGGCAGACTTGATCATCATTCCCGAGTCGGTGAATTCAGGCTCGGTCGGGACGAAACTCATTGCAGCCTCTTCGCCGCTCATCAACATGGAAGCGTTCCTGCAGGATGAGTTTCAATTCGTGGACCCAGAGGGTCAGAGTGTCGATCCCGGTTCACCGGAAGGAGGTGCGGGGGGCACGGTTGAAGAGCCGACCGGCGCGGTCGACGTCGGCCACTTTGGCGCCATTCCTGGCGAGACCGATATCGTCATCGTGGATCCATCACACGCACTGGCTGCAGGGTTGTCTGGCCGCGTTACCGTTTACACCCTGCCTGCGGAGATCAACTGGGCTGTAAATGACGTGTTGGCACCCGGGGTCCAGTCGGTGGCCGCCCTTCCTGACTACCCTGAAGCGCAGTCGATTTACTTCATTCTCCCAGGCGGCACGCTCTTTGATGGCTCGCCCTCGCCAAACCTGCGCATCTCGCTCTTCACCGAGAACAATAACGATCTTGGCACTTATCACCGGATGACCGACGACGGCCATCGCCTCTTCGACGCCGCTCTTAACTGGGCCTTAACCCACGGTTCCGGGATGTAGGAGACCGCCTGACGCGCACGGACGTAAGCGAGACGCAGGCAGCGACACTGCCCAAGGACCGTTCGCTCTCAACGAGGCCAACAGTGAAAAGGGAGCAAATCCCGTTGGGAGCGCCAAGTTGTACCAGTCGCGACTATCCGGCCTGTTGTTCGCTCGACTAGAACCCACACCCGGGCCTGGCGGTGCGCTCTGGACGGCGGGCCGAAAGAACATCCGCCCAAACCCTAGTCGAGCCAGGCTGCGATGGTGCCGTAGGCTTCGGCGGAACCCGTGCTGTCGGTTCCCTCACTAGCCACCGCATAAAGAAAACGGCGGACCGAGTAGGGCGAGATTCCCTGCTCAGACCGCCGTTCGGTCAGAAACGTCAAGTTGGCGACGCCTACTGTCCCTCTCCTGCAAGTTCGAGGGCACGGGCACCCCCGAGCATCTGGGGCATCGAATAGTTCCCTTCGTGGCACGCGTACTCGAACATCGGCTGCTCGTTCTTCACCATCGGGATATTGGCGGTCCACGGCGCCGCCCACGTGTCCGGGTCCGTCACGGTGAATTCGTATTCAAGCGTCCCGTCGTCCACTCGGCGGAAACGCTCAACGAGGGTCATCTTGTCCGTCGTCACCCGCCACCCCCGGGCCGAGTCGAAATTCTTCGTTTCGACGACCAGGGTGTCGCCTTCCCAGTGACCACGCGAATCGCCGGACCACTGCTGCACACTGCCAGCGAGTGGCGGCTGCGCCTGGATCGGAATGACCCGCACCGTGTGCACCATTTCGGTCAAGAGGACCACGTGCTCCTCGGTCTGGAAGATCTGCACGTTCTGGTTATAAGCGGCCGGAGTGATTGGAGGACCCGCGTTAAAGCCCAGGAGGCATCGATCGGCCGGACTCAAGTCGGTATAGCTTTCCGGGAACTCGACGACGAACGACCCCGGACTGTTCCGCCTACGCTCCTGGGCAGACGCCGTCCCCTCCGGCAGGCGACCGTTCGGAGGGTCGACAATGAGCGATGTTCGCTCAATCACTCGAGTTCCGTTATCCATCCAGAAGTTGTTGTAACCACCAACGTTGCCGCCGGCCTCAGTGCGACGCGCCTCGCGCTCCCACACTTCCAGGTTGCGATCGATCGCCGCCTGCTCGCGTTCTGCCACTTCCTCGGCAGTGAGAATGGCCTTCTCGCCGAGGTCTTCTGGGCGCTGTAGCGGGGTGAGCGTGCGGAAGTCCCAGACCCCCTGGAGATCAGGGGCGCCCCACGAAGTGCTGGGCGGCTCTTGCGCCACGGCCACTCCGGATACACCAAGCAGAGCCGCCAGCGAAAGACCTAACGTGCTGGTTATCAACAGTCTTGTCATCTTCTTGATCTCCTCGGTTAACCTGGCTTTCTAAGTATTCGGTTCAGGATAGCAGGCCCGTGCACCGTGCTACTGCTTAAAGTTCACCCAGAGCCATTCAAGCGGAGTGTCACCCGTGTTCCCGGACTCATGCCGCTCACTGAGATCGACCGCTGGCTGCCACGCGACCTGTCCGACGTACGACTGCGAGATCCGCTCGTTCTCGCCATAGCGGACAGTCGACTCGCCCTCACTCAACATGATGTAGAGCTGGTTTCCGGAGTGTGAGTGAATCCCCTCCCACTCGCCAGGCAGCATCACGAATCTCTGCACCAACACGCGGTCATTCTCGAAGACATCCTCGCCCGAGATGTTCGGATAGTGATGGTGGTGATCCACGCCTGCTGACGCGCTCGCCTGATCTCCCGGTTTTACATTGACCCAGAGCCACTCGACCGGCGTGTCTCCCGTGGCCCCGGATTCGTGCCGTTCACTCAAGGAGACAGCACGCTGCCAGAACGCCGAGCCTAGCCGACCGAGCGAGACCGCCTCATCATTACCATACCGAACCGTCGACTCGCCCTCGGACAGCCCGAAACCCAACTGCTGGCCCGAGTGCGTGTGAATCCCTTCCCACTCGCCTGGTTGCAGCACGAACCGCTGCACGAGCACGCGCTCATTCTCGAAGACCACCTCGCCCGTAATGTTCGGATAGTGCTGCGCGTGTGGATTCTGCTCCTGTGCCGAGACGGACCCGGAGTAAAGCAGCAGGCCCCCAAGGAGCAGCGGAGCCACTCTCATCGCGATCCCTCGTAGGTGAACTGAATGATCGCCCCTGGGTGTTCCAACGCCTGTGTCATCGTGCCGTCGGCGCCCGTCGTGCGGCCGGAGCTGTCGGTGGCCACGTAGATCGTCCGTCCGTTCGGGTGCAGAGCCAGGTCGCGGTAGCGGTTTGTGGTGCGGAATAATTCGATCGGCTCACCCGCCGCAGTCGTGCCATCTGACGAAAGCGACTGGCGATACATCCGTCCCTTGATCAGACCTGGCACCAGAAGCGAATCGGCCCACCCGGGAATACCCCCATCCCTAGCCGTGTAAATGGCCAAACTCGACGGCGCGATCGTCGCGCCACCCTGAGCGTCGAAGTCGTAGTTGCTCGGCACCGTGAACAGCGTCTGGAGCGGCGGCCGAAAGTTGGGATGGCTCCAGGAGGCCTCTGTTTCCTGCGGCACGGACGCGGGAACCTGACTCTGACTGAAGCTCAACGAGGCACAGGACGCTTGAGTGCCGGCAGACCAGTTGGCGTAGACATACATCTGGTCGTCCTGATAACCGGCAATCTGCGGCCAACCATAGTTTCCGCCGGCCTGGATCAAATTCAACTCGTCGTCAGTGCTCGGGCCATGTTCCGAGGCGTACAGCCGGCCGTCGTCGCCGAAGGCCAGGCCCTGCGGGTTCCGGTGGCCGTACGACAGCACGTGACTGCGCACCCCGTCGATCAGCGGATTGTCGCCCGGAATCGATCCGTCGAGGTTTAGTCGCAGAATCGTGCCCTCGTAGGTCGTCCAGTCGCCGGCCTGTATCTGACCCGCGGTCGGCAGCTCTTGCGCCAGGTTGGGATTGCAGAAGTTGTGGAGCCAGTTGCCCCCCTGGTCTCCGATGCTCAGATAGAGCTTCTCGTCCGGACCGATTGCCAACCGCCCCCCGAGATGATCGTCGTGGGCCGGCAGGCCCGTGATGATGTCGAGAGGATTATCGAGTTGCCCGGCGCTCGGGTCGTACGAGTAGCGGCGAATCTTGAGCCGCACGTCCGTCACGTCCTGATAGGTGAACGCCACGTAGACATACGCCTCACCCGACCCCTCCATCAGCCTCGGGTGCAGGGCCAACCCTAGCAGACCATCCTGCGCCACGCTTTGGAACACACCAGGGACGGTCGCCGCCACCTGCTGGCTGCCATCGATGGGATTCACCCGCGTGACCCGAAAGGCGGTTCGCTCGGTCACCCACAGATGGTCGTCAGGTCCCCACGTGACCTCCCAGGGGTGTTCGAGCCCCGTCGCGAGTGCGCTCAGCGTGAAGCCGTCCTGCGCCCGCGCCTGGGACGAGAGCAGCAGGAAGCAGACCGTCGTCAAGAGACCTGCTGTCAACCGGTATCGTGGCATCGTGTTCCTCAGCATGAAGCTAGCGGTGACGCTGCCAGGTGGAGCGGCTCTCAACGCCGTCGTCGCCTGTCAGGGACAGGACCAACGTATTGCCGTCTCCAGCCAGCTCATACGAGTAGCTCAGCGTCCTGTCACGCAGGTCAGCGCGAGACCCCCCTTCAACGGTGTGCTCGACCACCTTCCGGGTGACGTTCACGAAGTACTCACCGTAGTAGGCGAGATACCCACTGCCTGACAACTGGACCGACACCCGCCCGCTGGCGTCGTACGAGAGCATTCCGTCCGTGAAGACCGGGCCGTCTTCAGCTCCGCCCCCGATACGCTCGAAGGTAGAGAGCCCGAACGCGCCAATGAATCGCTGGATCTGTTCGGTGGCCCGCGCCCCGTTCAGCAGCAGCGTCATACTGCGGTTGCCTTCGTGGCAGGCGAATTCATAGATCGCCTCCTCGGTATTGGTCAGCGGGTAATCCGCGGTCCACGGCTCCATGAACGAGTCCGGATCGTAGACGGTGTATTCCTGGTGCATCGTGTCCCGGTCTATCCGAGTCAACCGCTGCACCAGCCGCATACCCGCCCCAGAACCGGCGAAGGTCCAGCGCGGGTCGAAGTTCGTCGATTCGATCACCAGGGTGTCCCCGTCCCAGAATCCACGCGACGTGCCCGACCATTGCGGGATCCTGCTCGACACGGCTGGACGATCGTCTATCGGAACGGTAACCGTCGTATTGATGAACTCGTAGTGGATGACGACGTGGTCCGGCGTCTGGAAAATTCGCGCCGGAAACGCACTCCCCCGGAGCGGCAGCGCACCACCCATCAGGCACCGCTCGTCCAGCGCGCGACTCTCAGGCCCCTCCGGAATACCGCTCATGCGCCGACCGGGCATCCCCACCCGATAGCGGCCTTCTTCAGTCCGCGGGGTCCGCCCATTCTCAGGCGAGACCACCAGCGACGTGCGTCCGTCGAGGAGCGGATGGTCGTAGATCGATTGGTCGACCCCGCCGTCGCCCAGTTCGAAGTCGGCGCTCAGGGCTCGAGCCAGCCCCGCGCGGATGCCACTCCGCCGCCTGGCCAGAAACTCCGCCTCTTCTTCGGCAGTCAGACGCTCGCGACCCTCGAACTCCGCTGGCCGCTCCAGGGGCGTCATCGTCGGCAGCGACCAGGTTCCCTCGAGGTTCGGAACGCCCCAGGGCGTGCGCGGCGGACCAGCATCGCCGTCGGGCTGCGCCGCGCCCAGTCCCGGCACACTCAGGATGGCGCCGGCGCATGCAAGTGCACGCAGCAAATGCTGATTCATGGTCAGAGCCCAAGTATCGGCTGCATGATGCGTCGCTGCCCAGCGATAGGATCGTTGACGACCCGGCTCTGGTTATCCCAGACCATGGTCGCCCGGTCTGCTGCGTCGTAGGAACGCCACGCTGGGAGCTTGCCCACATCGGGACTCCCCGTGCGGGCGAAACCGATGACGGAGTCACTGATTCTATCGGCCAGGGTGATGGCGGGCTCGCTGCCCTGCGTGAGGGGATGCGTCCGGACGTTGTCGAAGATGAACGGAATATCGAGTGTGTGTGGGCTCAGCATGCCGCGCCCTGTCTCAGCCGTCTCCCAGGTGAGGTAGTACAGGAAGGTTTGCGGGTTCAACGCGGCGCGTCGCTCGGCGATGGTGATCGACGCCATGACATACCGGTAGTCGCTGAAGATGAGGAAGTAGACCTCCGAGGGCGATGCCCCGTGATTCTCGTCCTGGTAGACGTCGATGACCTCGCCCGCATGTTCGTCACCAACCAAGCTGGCCACCCGCCCACGCATCCCGGCCTCGTCGAGCGAGAACGCCGCCTCGTCACCGAAGTAGGTCATCTCGGTACGGTTCGCGCCGACGATGACCGGCACGTCTGGATTCACCGGCGAAGCCTCAGGCCAGAACGGGTGATGCGGCACCACCTCCCCATCCATCGTTGGCGCGAAGGTCCCACCGCCAGCATCCCGCGCCCTGGCCGACACCGCGTGATACGCCGCCATTAGCCGATTGACCGGCACCTGCTGGATGTTTCTGACCGCGGTTCGGCTCAGGCCCAGTTCCCCGAGCACGGAGATCGCCAACCCGGTGGCTGGCTCGCGCTCTGGTAATCGCAGTGTGGCGCCGCTCTCGATCAGCGCCGCGTGAAACAGCCCGTTCGCCGATGGCATCCCTAACAGCGTGGCCACCTTCCGCCCGCCGCCAGACTCGCCGAAGATCATCACCCGGTCGGGGTCGCCGCCAAACTCCTCGATGTTGTCGCGGACCCAGCGCAGGGCATGCACGATGTCCTGCATACCGACGGTACCGGAGGTGGCGAAGGTGGGTTCGAGGTCGCCGAAGTGCGTGAACCCCAGGGCATTGAGCCGATGGTTGATCGTGACGACGACCACATCGCCCCGAAGCGCAAGATTCGTCCCGTCGTAGCGCGGCGACGAACCGGACAGCGTGCGAAAGCCGCCACCGTGACACCAAAACATTACCGGTCGGCGACCGCCGTCAGACACACCTCGTGTCCACACGTTGAGCACGAGGCAGTCCTCGCTCTCATGCCCATCCTGCTGCCGGCCCGACACTGGGTCGCTCTGTGGAGCGGCCGGACCGTAGTCGACTGTCTCCTTTATACCGGACCACGGCGCTGGGTCCTTCGGCGGCATAAACCGGTTAGCGCCACCAGTGTCGGCACCGTAGGGCACGCCCTTGAAGACGTTCACGCCCCCTGCCCGCCCGCCCCGCACGACACCGAACCTGGTGCGCGCCTCTACGTCCGTTGACTGCGCCTCGAGCAGGTATTCCGGCAGCAGAAGCCCGCCAACCGCAGCCAGTCGAAAGAACTCTCGACGCGGCACATTGATGGTCATGACTCTTCAGTTCCGACAAGGTCCTCCGGCGCTCGAGCAGTCTCGAATCCCCGCCCAATCCTCCAGATTCTCGCCCAAAACGTCCGCCTCCCGCTACGGCAACCGGCGGCCCCCTCGCGCCGTTCGGAAGAAAGACCATTTCACGCGGTCTCTGCAACCTTCAGAGAAACTTAAGTGGAAACAAAGTCGACATTCAGAAAGAGTGTCGACGCAAGACTAACCTGCCTTTCATTCAAGAAATCCTTTTTCGGAGTTGTGACTAGTGAATTTGAGACGAAGAACATTTGATAGCTTTGCGGTCGGTCCTCGCCTACTCAGCCTCACTGCCGTGTACGCCGTGCTGATGGCCACCCCGACGCTGGCACAACCAGGCGGTGCACTCCGGGGGATCGTGGTCAGCGATGCGACCGGCGACCCACTCGACGGCGCAATCGTCAACGTTGACGGGATGTCTCAATCGACCACCACGGGACCAGACGGGCTCTTCAGTGTGGATGCGATACCGGCCGGCGACTATCGAGTCACCGCGACCCGGAATGGCTTCGCCCCAATTACCTCGCTGGTCAGCGTTTCAGCCAACGGAACGGTACAACTCGAAATTCGTTTACCGGTTGCCCGCTTCGACGAACAGGTAACGGTGGCCGGAATCAGAAGTGAGCTCGGGCTACAGGCAGAAACCGGTGTCGGAAGCCGGCTGAGCCTGCCTGCCATGGACGTGCCGGCATCGATCGACGTCATCGATAGCGAGGCGATGGAGACCCGAGGCTATCAGCGGATCACCGACGCGGTCGAAAGCGTCGCCGGCGTCGTCTCCGGGAATAATCCGGCGGCCCCGTCGAGCATGTCCGTCCGCGGATTCACCCGGTCGCAGATCACAGTGCTCCGCGACGGGATCTGGCTCGGCCCGGCCAACATGGTGATGCGCCCTCAGAATACGTTCAACCTCGATCGCGTCGAACTCCTGCGTGGGCCTGCGTCGGTCTTGAATGGACAAGGCGCCGTGGCCGGCACCGTCAATGCCGTGACAAAGCAGGCCCTCCCGACCACCACGACCCAGTGGAACGCCCTCGCCTCCTTCGGCCGATTCAACACCTATCAGACCGCAATCGGCGTAAACGGACCAATCAGCGACACGCTCTGGTATCGCGTGGATGCCAGTCAGTACGGCTCGAACGGGTTCGTCGATCGCTCTAGCTCCGGGTCGTCCAACGTGACCGGAAGTCTGCTGTGGCGGCCAAGCTCTCGGGCAGACATCAGGTTCAGTGTGGACTACCTCGATGACGACGTGGGCTCGTACTTCGGCACACCCCTCCTGCCCATCTCGACCATTGGCGAACGACTCAACGTAATCACCACCACCACCGGAGAAGGGATCGACGACCGGACCCGATTCCTGAACTACAACGTATCGGACCCGGTCAACGATTCGCAGCAACTACTGGTGCGCTCCGACATCGAGCTGGCACTGACAGACCAGGTAACCCTCCGGAACACCTTCTACGCCTTTGACGCCGAGCGGAACTGGCAGAACGCCGAGGGATTCCCCTACTGCACACAGGTGGTCGATGTCTGCACCGAGCCGGGCGTCATCCAGCGCTACTACGGCTATTTCTTCGTCGACCACGACCAGCAGCTGTACGGTGACCGCGTCCACCTGGACGTGCGGACGCCGATTGGCGAGCTTGAGAATAGAGCTACCATTGGCTTTGAAGCCTCGGCCCTCGACTTCGATCGCGGACGTGGCTTCCGGCGTTCGGTGCCGCAGACGGCCGGCGACGCGGTTGATGTCCTGAACCCCGTCCCTGGAGTTTATGGCCCCCGTGAGCTCCGCGGCATCAGCCCCACACTCATCAATTCCTGGGCCCTCTTCATCGAAGACTCGCTACCCGTACATGACCGCGTCCGCCTCACCGGCGCTGGCCGCTACGAGGGCATGAACCTCGACCGGGTCAACCGCAATGCCGAGGGCATAGTGGAGCCGAGCGGCTTCGAGCGCGACTTCCGCTGGTGGAGCTGGCGCGGCGGGGCCGTCGTAAATCTGCACGATGACCTAGCGGCCTACGGGCAGTACAGCAATGCCAAGGACCCGGTGAACGCCAACCTGTTCCTCGTGAACGCCGGTCAGGACTTCGACCTGACCGATGCCCGCCAGGTCGAAGTTGGCCTCAAGGCAGATGTGGCCGGGGGCCGTTCGCAACTGACCGCCGCCTGGTTCGACATCGAGCGGGACGACATCCTCGAGCGGTTCGCCCTTGATAGCGCCACCACTATTGGCGGCATTACGTCACGGGGCCTCGAGCTGACGGCCACAGCACGTCCCGTCGACCAGATCCGGCTCGGCGCGAACATAGCGTGGACAGACGCTACCTTCACCCCATCGGCGAACTTCGTCCAGTTTGCCGGGAATACGCCTCCGAACGTCCCCGAGGTGGTCACCAACCTCTGGGGTAGCGTCTCCGAGGTCGGTGGCGCCCCGATAGAGTTGGGCGGCGAGGTGCGTTTGGTTGGCGAGCGTTCCGCCAATAACGCCAACACCATTACGATGAACCGGTATACGCTGGTCGACGCCTACCTGGCGCTTGGTCTGGGGCCGGCGCGGCTGACCTTCTTTATCGAAAACCTCACCGATACGGCCTATGCCTCCTGGTCTGATGTGTTCTATCTGGGCCAGACAGATCCGGGGTTTATCTATTCGAACCAGGTCATGCTGGGCGCCCCACGAACCTTCAGCCTGCTCTTACAGACCCGGTTCTAGCAACAGGACACAACAGCGTCCCGCTGGAGTCACCCCGACCTGACGATGTTCCGCCGTGGTCTCATCTGGATTCATCGTTATGTCGGGGTGCCCGTCAGCGCCCTGTTCGTGGTGTGGTTCGCCTCGGGCATCGTCATGATGTACACGGGAGACATGCCGCGGCTCACACCACAGGCGCGCCTGGATGCCCTGGCGCCCCTTGACCTCGCCTCCATCCACCTGACGCCGGCTGCCGCTGCCGAACGACACAGCCTGGGGTCACCACGCCGCGCAATACTCCGTACGCTGGTCGGCCGCCCAGCCTACCGATTTGACGACGTCACGGTCTTCGCCGATACCGGGGACCTGCTCGGACCGGTGGACGCAGAGCTGGCAGGCGCGGTCGCCGGGGAGTTCACCGGGGCGTCACCCGCCACGATCATCCACGACGGCCTGATCGAACAACCTGACCAGTGGACGCTGATCGTTCGAACCACGCTGCCAGCCCACCGACTGGTCGTCCAGGACCCCTCCTACACCGAGCTCTACGTGTCCCGCGGCACCGCCGAGGTAGGCATGGTCACCACGCGCCGGACCCGGACGCTGGCATGGCTCGGGGCCATACCGCACTGGTTCTATCTCCCGGAACTGCGTATTGACCGAGAGCCCTGGGTGGCGGTCATTGTCTGGACGTCTACCCTCGGCTGCCTGATCGCGGTTACTGGTCTGCTGCTCGGCCTGCTCCAGTTCCGCTGGCGCCGCAACGGCCAGCGTCGCATTCCCTACGTTGGCCTAATGCGCTGGCACTACCTCACTGGCGCCATCTTCGGCGTCGCGACTCTGACATGGATTTTCAGTGGTCTTCTTTCAGTACAGCCGTTCGCATGGATGACTGCGACCGGGTTAAGCGTGTCGCCAAACGCGCTCACCGCCGAGCCTCTAACTCTCGCGAATTACCCACCGCTTGACGCGGCGGCGCTGAATCGAGCAACCGACGGCCAGATGATCAAGGAAATCGAGTTCCTGAGCATTGGTGACGCGGCGTTCTATGACGTCCGACTCGGGGGCGCTCGCGACCCAGCCGCACAGCCCCCCCTCCTCCTCGACGCCCTCACCATGGTGCCACGCTCGGTCAACGTGAAGAAACTCGTCGAACGGTTACGAAATGGAGCTCTGACCGGAGCTGCTGTCGTCGATGTCCGCGTCCAGGAGGTCTACGATTCGTACTACTACGGTCGCGGACAGGAACGGCCTCCACTCCCAATCGTTCGCGTACGTTTCGACGACCCGATGGAGACGTGGGCGTATGTCGACCCGGCAACCGAGAAGGTCGCCCGCACGGTGCATCGCTACGAGCGACTGGAACGATGGCTCTTCAACGGCCTACACAGCCTCGATTTCCGGTTCTGGTATGAGCGCCGACCACTGTGGGACGTTGGGATGCTCTTACTCATGGCGGGCGGTCTGGCCTCGAGCGGTCTCGGTCTCTGGATAGGCGCGGGCAGAGTCCGGCGCGCCGTGGGACGCTGGCGGCGAACTGGCCAGACCCCCTAGTAACCCACGGAACTCAATAGATCGCAGCCGGCGCCACCGTCGAACCTGTCGCTCCCTCGAGCTTCAGCGGTTGCAGCACGAACGCAAACTCGTAAACCTCACGCGAGACTAGGTCTTCGAGGTTCATCCGTTCCAGCAGATGGATCCCATTGACCACCAGCATGATCTGATGGATCGGCAGCGAGACCTCGGGGTCGGGATTCGGCTGAATTTCGACCGGCTGGTTGTCACCGCCCACCAACATCGGATCCTGTGAGACGAGCCAGTCCGCCGCAGCCACGCCGATACCCGGGGCGGGACCGAGGAAGCGCTCGACATCTCTGGTCCAGTATCGACCCCACCCCGTGTTGATGATGACGGCGTCACCTTGTTCGAGCGTCAGGCTCGCGTCGGCTAGCGCCTGCTGCAGATCCTCGGTGGTGATTTCGTAGTCCGCCGGCAGGGTCTCCACGCCCTTCAGCTTTGCGATATCGAGCAGGACGCCACGCGTCATCAGCATGCCGACGTTCTCGATACCGAGCCGGCTGAAACCGTCCCTCGTGATGGTCTCGCTAACGCTGAAACAGTTATAGAGCGAGTCGCCGATGGTCTGGTGCGTGAATCCGTCGAACTGAGTGCCGACCTGCCCGAGTTCCAGCGACACGATCTCCTCGTTCGAACCGCGCTGATTGCCCTGCAGGTTCATGAAGGTCGGCTTCATGAAGAGGTCGTAATGCCGGTTGCCCAGCGGCATCGACTCGCGCAGCACGTGGCCGAGTTCGACCACCTCACCCTCCTGAATCAGCTGCGCCGCCCGTAGCACACTGGCCGTCCCCATGTGATTCGCCGATCCGCGTTCGTCTCCCGCGCCCCACTTCGACGGGCAGCGTTCTGATTCGGCCGGCGGGCTCCACGATTGGGCTTCGGCACTGGCCGCCAGGCCCAACACGAATAGCAGCGCCACAACAGCGTCTCGATACATCCTTCTCGTCTCCCCGCGACCTAGCGACCGCCGGCCTCGCGCACCCGTTCACCAGCCATGATGTTGGTCAACGCGTAGTTCCCTTCGTGGCAAGCGTATTCGTAGATGATGTAGTCGTCGAGCCTGGCCATCGGACGGTCGACGGTCCAGGGCTGCGTGTAGATCTCGTTGTCCTCGATCGTGAAGGTGTAGTCGATGGTGTCGGGACCGATGCGGGTGAACCGCTCCACGGCTCGTGTGTTCGGCGTCGAGAGAAACCGCAGTTCGGTCTTGTCGCTGTAGTTTTGGGTCTCGACCACCAGCGTATCTCCATCCCAGTACGCCCGCGAGTCGCCGTTCCATTGCCCGATTGAGGCGTCGAGCCGGGGCTTGTCGCCCAGCGGGATGATGCGCACGTCGTGGATGTTCTCCACCTGAATGGCCACCACGTCTGGCGTCTGGAGAATGTGGTACGAGTTGTTGTAGTTCGTCCCCACCGGAGGCACGCCGTGATAGGTCAGGCACCGGTCCCAGTTGGTGCGATCGGTGAACGAATCGGCCGGATGCTCCCGCCGATCCTGCCGTAGCCCTTCCACCCGTGCTCGCCCGGTCTCGTTGAGTGGCAGGCGACCACTGGGTGGGTCGACGATTTGGGACGTGCGGTTGTCCGGCAGAATCCACCCACCGTCCCACCACAGCGCGTTGTAGCCGCCCGGATCCACGCCCGGCCGGTCGGGCCGGTCGGTCTTCCGAAGCTCCGTGTAGGCCGCCGCTTCCTCTGGGGTGTAGCGGGCGCGCCCCTCGAACTCCTCGGGCCGCTCGAACGGGGTCAGTGTGGCGTAGGACCAGACACCCTGCAGATCCGGATCGCCCCAAGACGTGCGCGCGTCGAAACCGGACTGCGCAGAGGCGGGCAGTACTCCACACCCGAGCGCTAGGAGCGCCAGCGCAACGTCTGCAATCGGTCGGCTCATCTCTGCAACTCCTTCGGTATGACTCGGGCAAAGTATACCGGTCGCACCAGGCGCGGACCGCCTTCAGCGCTGGACAGTTGGGCCCGAGACAGGCATCATCTTCTGCTGTAATGACATCCAGAATGCTCTCTGTTCATCTTCGCCGCACGGGTTGGCTCGTGGCGGCCTGGGCGCTATTCGTTCTTCCCCTCTCGGCCAACGACTGGCCCCAGTTCCGTGGCCCGACCTCCGATGGCATCGTCGAAGCCGAGGGACTGCCAGAGCACTGGAGCCGCACCGAGAACGTGGCCTGGGTCACTGAGATTCCGGGCGCCGGGTGGAGCTCACCGATCGTCTCTGGCGACCTAGTGGTGCTGACCTCGGTCACGAGCGAGGGCACCGTAGAAACCCCACAGGGTGGGCTCTACGGCGGAGGCGAGCGTGGAGTGCCGACCGATGTGCATCACTGGACGGTCTACGCTCTCGATGCCAACTCCGGGGCGATTCAATGGGAGCGCGAGGTGCGCTCTGGCATCCCTGTCACCTCACACCATCTGAAGAACACGTTCGCCTCGGAAACGCCGGTCACCGACGGCGAGCGGTTCTACGTCTACTTTGGCAATGTCGGCCTCTACTGTCTCGACCTCAACGGAGACGTGCTGTGGTCGCGCGAGGTCGAGTCGGCCCAGATGGTCAACGGCTGGGGTACTGGCGCCTCGCCCGTTCTCCACGATGGCCGTGTCTATCTCGTACACGACAGTGAAGCTCAGTCCTATCTCATGGCGCTCAGTGCAGAGACAGGCGCCGAGGTCTGGCGGGTCGAGCGCGATGAAGGCTCGAACTGGTCGACGCCGTATGTCTGGGAGCACGATGGCCGCACCGAGCTCGTGACCACCGGCGCGGGAAGGGTCCGCTCCTACAGCCTCGACGGCACCATGCTATGGGATCTGGAGGGCCTGTCCTCCATCACCATCCCGATGCCCTTCAGCCACGGCGGCCTGCTCTATCTCGGTTCCGGCTACGTCGGCGACCAGCATCGCCCGATCTATGCCATCCGCCCGGGTGCCAGTGGCGACATCAGTCTGGCCGAGGGCCAGACGTCGAACGAATTCATCGCCTGGTCGCACCCGCAGGCGGCGCCCTACCACCCCTCACCAGTCATTCACGACGGTATCTACTACACGGTGCACGACCGGGGCTTCTTCACCGCGCACGATGCCACGACCGGCGCCGAGGTCTACGACCGTGTGCGGATTGCGGTGGGGGCGGCCTTTACCGCCTCGCCCTGGGTCTACGGGAACAAGATCTTCGCGCTCAGCGAAGACGGCGACACCTACGTCATCAAGCCGGGGACCGAGTTCGAGGTACTAGGCGTGAACTCGCTCGAGGAGTTCACGATGGCCACGCCAGCTATCGCTCACGGCAGTTTATTCATCAGAACCGCGTCGAAGCTCTATCGCATCGGCGCCGGATCCTAACTGGAGGTTCTTTCTAATGACGGGGCTGCTCACCCGCACTCGCACGCGTCGGAGTTCTTTCGGCGTCGCCGCTGTCCTTCTTGGCTCGACCCTTGTCCACCCGGCGTGGGCACAGCCCAGTGACGACTTCGTCCCGGTAACTGACGCCGTGCTGAACGACCCTGAGCCCAGCGACTGGCTCACCTGGCGACGCACCACCAATTCCTGGGGCTTTAGTCCGCTCGACGAGATCAACCGCAACAACGTCGACGACCTCCGGCTGGTGTGGACGCGTCCGCTCCGGGACGGTGGACAGGAAGGGACGCCGATCGCCTACGACGGCACGCTCTACTTCCCCAACCCGAACGACATTCTGCAGGCGATAGACGCCCGCACAGGCGACCTCAAATGGGAGTATCACCGCCCCATTCCAGACGACGCGCCCGACGTCCTAGGCGGCGCCAGGCTGGTGTCGGTAAATCGAAACATCGCCATCTATGGCCGCACCATCATCGACACTGGCAACGACGGCTATGTCTACGCGGTCGACGCGGTTACCGGCGAGCTGGCGTGGGAAACCGAGATTTTCGATTACGACGTCAATCCGACCAGACACACCGCTGGCCCGATCATCGCCGGTGGCCGGGTGATCTCAGGCCGCAGCTGCCGGCCTAACGGCGGTCCGGAGACCTGCGCCATCGTGGCCCATGACGCTGCCACTGGTGAAGAACTGTGGCGGAGACGTCTGATCCCGGCACCTGGCGAGCCGGGCGACGAAACCTGGGGCGGCGTGCCCTACGAGCGGCGGCTCCACGTCGGTTCCTGGATGGTGCCAAGCTATGACCATGAGTTGGACCTCGTGTATGTGGGTACCTCGGTAACCTCTCCGGCCCCGAAATTCATGCTCGGCGGAGTGGAAAACACGCACCTCTACCACAACTCGACGCTGGCACTCGAGGGCGATACCGGCGAGATCCGCTGGTACTACCAGCATCTGAACGACCACTGGGATCTGGATCATCCTTACGAGCGCATGCTGGTGGACACAGCCGTGGCACCCGACCCTGAAGCCGTCGCCTGGATCAACCCAAGACTGCAAGCCGGAGAGGTCAGAAAGGTCGTCACCGGCATTCCCGGGAAGACCGGCGTGGTCTACACCCTTGACCGCGAAACCGGTGAGTTCCTCTGGGCGACGCCTACGATCACACAGAACGTCATCACCGACATCGATGGCGCCACCGGCGCGGTCACACCCAACGCCGAGGTCACCTTCACCCGCATGGGCCAGGAGATCCTCTCGTGCCCGGGATGGGGCGGAGGCAAGAACTGGCCAGCCGGCTCCTACAGCCCAGAGACCAATACGATGTACGTGCCGATGCAGAATATGTGCGCGCGCGTCCTCGCCACCGACTCCGATCCGAATCGTCTCTCCCTCTATCAGCTCGCAGCGCGATTCCAGCTAGCGCCGGGCAAGACCGACCGAGGAAGCATCTGGGCCATTTCAGCCGAAACGGGCGAGGCCGCATGGCTGTATGAACAGGAGGCTGGGACACAGGCGGTGGTGGCCACCGCCGGCGGGTTGGTGTTTGCGGGCGACGCCAACGGGCGTTTCAAGGCACTCGATCAGACCAACGGCGACGTGCTCTGGGAAATCAACCTCGGTTCACCCGTACTCGGCTTCCCGATCACCTACTCCGTCGACGGAAAACAGTATGTGGTGGCCAGCACGAGCGACCGGAGTAATCTCTTCGTCTTCGCGTTGCCCGATTAGATCGTGAGCCTGCCGCGGAGCACCTCGGTGCCCGGGCGCAAGGCAACCCAGCACCCTCTACGGACGGCCTCGCTCGGTTTTCGTCAGAGCCTCGCTCAGACTCCGGCCCTAGGCTGAACCGCCGCAACAGGGGCAGCTCGCCGATCCACTCAGCATCACCGCTTCGGCGGCCTGAGCGTTCTCGGCGGCGGTCCGGCTAGGCGTCGCAAACATGGCGCCACCGGCCGCCTCTTCGCGCGCCTCTCGCTGCGCCACCCCCGATGCCTGCCCGCGATACCCTGTGAAAATCTGGTACCGGTAGTCGCCGACCGTGGTCCGGATGCGAATCCGGTCGGAGTCGACGACTTCTGCCGGCAGCTCCGAGCCGTTCTGAAGCACGACCGCATCGCTGGCGTTCGGCAGGTTCGTTACCGTCCAACTCGTCTCCTGGCCACGACGCGAGCGGTCGGCTGCATAGGTGCCGACATGAAGTATCCCGCTCTCAGGATCATTCCAGGCCTGATCGACCCCCACGATCGGATACTCCACGCCTTCGACCGTCGGGGCGTTGTATTTGTCTAGGTGCTTGCACTCAAACGCGTCGAGCCAACTCCCTTCCTGGATCTCCGACACCATCATCCGGGCCGTGCCCTGGCCACGGGGCCAGGGTTCGTTCAGGCCAAATCCCCAGCCAAAGCGGTCCCCGTCATCACCAAACCAGAGTGGCTCGTTGTCGCGCTCCGCCGCGGCGCTCAACCGGGCCGCCGCCGTGTGGTCACCCAGCGCCTTTGCAACGACCAATCCCAGCGGGTCAGGACCAATCTCCCGCCGCGGATCGCGCCAGCCCAGGGCGTTGGCCGCCGCGTCGTAGACCTGGGTGCCGATCTCGCGCGACTGCGGAAGGAGGTAGAACGCCAGCATGCCACTCCCCCCAGGTGGACCGTTCAGCTTGAAGTTCTCCAACGGATCATAGAAAGCCGTTATCCACTCGAGCTCGTTTCGCTCGTTGAACCCCATGTAGTTGTCTTTCGCGAACTCGATCCAGTTCTCGAACGCTCCGTGTGCGCGGGTCACCCCGAGCTGGTCCGATAGGTAGATTCCCAGCCCGGCGGCGCTGTTACACGCTGGCCAGATTTTGGTGTTCTCGCACTGCGGGCCCTCTGGTCGCTCGGTGTACTGACGTTGCAGATGCTCGACCACCCTCGGCTGCGTCCACTCGAACTGTTGCCCCTCGAATCCCGCGATATGCCAAGGGCGCTCCCACTTGTCGTCACCTGAGACGTACCTATAGATGCCCAGCAGCAGATTCAACCAGCCTCGAAAGAATAGGTTGCCGTCGGCACCAATCGGGTCCGGCTGGAGCCCCCACGGCTCCACGCCGTTCGCCGTCCAACCGGGGTGGTCGTAGTTGCCACGAAGACGCTCCGGCCATCCGGCCATCATCCCGTCCGGATAGTTCCCCCGATCCGGACTCGTTCCGATAAAGCTGTTCCAATCGATGGCGGCCCAATAGGCCGTATGCCGGGTCGCCAATTCATCAAGGATCCGCGTATAGACCTCACGCCACGCGGGCGTTTGGTCGGCCATCAACAACAACGGATAGCTCGAATCGCTCAGGTCGAAGCGCGGGTAGCTCAAGTACGGCAGTGCACTGTACTGGTCCCACCAGGGATGGGGCCCATTACCACCAACGGTGAAGTCCGGCGTGCTGCGCTGCGAGGCCGCATCCATAGTGATGCCCCAAGGCAGTTCTTCGTCCCCCCGATAACTCCAGTCGTCAGGCGTGGTGGCCTTCTCCCACAGAAACCGCAACCACCCTTTTGTGCGGTCGTTGTGATGCGGATGGATGGTGGGCGTCGCGCGCTGCCCAGACCCGCCGACAGTCACGCCGACCGCGGCCGGTCGCGGTTCTTGTGGCGAACAACCGCTGGCTGCCGCTGCCCCGCCAAGCAGGGCGGCATTCTTCATGAAATCACGTCTCGAGCGAGAACTGGTTCTGACCATAGCTGCTTTGCTGCATACTTTCTCACAGCTTGACCTGCAGGCGTAGCGTGCCCCGACGGCCCGATAAGACGTCTCTCAACTGAACGAAGAGCAAGTCATGCCCCGCTGCAATCAATGAAGCTGCCACGGTTCAGGACGTTTCCGAAATTCAGCTACAGGCCCACAAATCCCCTCAGACTCCCCTGGCTGCTTCACGCAACGGCTGGAGATGAAGAAACCGACCATGTCGCTACTGCGCACACCGGACATCTCGGGAGCTCTGCCGGACGATCAGCTAGTATGGACAGCCTCAAAGGGAGGGACTCGCCAGATGAATCTGCATCGTGCCCGCGCCGCTACGCTTTTCGCCATCGTTGTCGTCGCCGCCCAGTTGACACCGTCACCCGTCGCTGGCCAGGGCACGTCTCCCCGACTGTCGGACGGCACTCCCAACCTCCAGGGCATCTGGGACTTCGGCACCGTAACCCCGCTCCTGCGACCGGCTGCGCTAGGGGATCAGGCCTTTCTCTCCGCCGAACAAGCCGCCGAGTTCGAGGCCCAGCGCGCCGCAGCCGCCCAGGTCGAGGTGGCCCCGCGACCCGGCGATCCCGGCGCCTACAACCAGTTCTGGTTCGATCGAGGCAGCGCGGTAGTCGGGACGCGACGCACGTCACTCATCGTCGACCCGCCCAATGGGCAGCTCCCCGACTACACCGCGGAGGGCCAAGCTCGCAGGGCGGCCCGCGCCGCGGCGCGCGAGCGCAACGCGGGCCCCGAAGACCGGGACATCGACGAGCGCTGCATCCTGGGCTTCAACTCTGGCCCGCCAATGATTCCTGGCGCCTACAACAACCTCGTTCACATCTTCCAAGCCCCGGGTTATGTGGTCGTAATGAACGAGATGGTGAACGACGTCCGGGTGATTCCCCTCGACGGTCGCGACCCCATCCCCTCCCATATCCAGCAATGGCGCGGCGACTCACGCGGCTGGTGGGAAGGCGAGACCCTCGTGGTCGAGACCCGCAATTTCCGCGACATCGGCACCGCGCACCCGGCCCCGAACATGGAGCGTCTAGAAGCGCTCGGGCCCAACATGCACCTAATCGAGCGGTTCACCCGGCCTGACGATGGAATACTGCGCTACGAGTTCACCGTGAACGACCCCACCGCCTTCACCCAGCCGTGGAGCGCGGAGATGACGATGGCGCGGACCGAAGACACGCTGTTCGAATACGCCTGCCATGAGGGAAACTACGGCCTCTACAACATCCTCGCTGGGGCCCAAGCCGAAGCGCGGCAGCAATAGTCGTGTCGCCGCGCCCGCCAGGCCGCTGCATCCCAATCAGCGACGTTTAGGTAGAAGCCCAGCGAGAGGTAGCGGGCGGTTCCCGCTCGACCGCTGATGCCGGCCGTCTACCCGCATGAGCAGGTCGTCACGCCGTTACTGGAGCCCTCCATCCGAACCGACCGGATAAGTTGGTCGGCGAGTTAGCGAGTGCTCACGTTGACATCGGTCGCGAACGGTCGATAGTCTCGCGAGGTGACCATGACATTTCAACGACTGTCCCTGGTGCTTCTCGTGCTCTGTCTCGCCGCAGCTGGGGGGGCAACCGCCCAGAACGAGAACTGGCAGGCCTATCCGGCGGAAGAGTGGCCTTTGCCTGGTGGACACTTCGGCCAGACTCGGCATTCGACCCTGACCCAAATCACAACCGAGAATGTCGATCGGCTCCGAGGTGCTTGGGTGACTGACCTGGACCGGGGCGAGGCGTCGCGGTCGGCGCTGGTCATGCGGAACGGTCTGGTATTTCTCCAAACCGGAAGCAGCATCCGGGCACTGGACGCGACCACAGGGGAAGAACGGTGGCGTCACGAAGCGCCGATCGGGCGGATGAACAAAGGTGTCGCGCTCGGGGCCGGGCTGGTGTTTGCGGGCCTTAACGACTCCCGACTGATCGCGCTCGACCAAGAGACCGGCGAGCTCGCGTGGGAACACCTCGTCGGAGTGGACGGACAGTGGGGTCAGTGGATCTCGTCACCGTCCACGTATGCCGACGGCCTGGTTATCACCGGCATGGCGAACGGCGACAGCTATCTGCGCGGACGTATTGCTGCGGTCGATGCCCGCACCGGAGAGAGACGCTGGACGTTCGAGGTCGTTCCCGAGCCGGGAGAGCTTGGGGCTGACAGCTGGCCGGTAGACAGCGATGTCTGGAGATTTGGAGGCGGCGGGGTGTGGATGACCCCGACGGTCGACGCGGATCTGGGCATGTTCTACGTCGGGTCCGGAAACGCAGTGCCGATGTGGGGCGGCGAGCTGCGCCCGGGCGATAACCTGTTCACCTCTTCGGTCATCGCGCTCGACCTGCAGACGGGCGAGTACCGGTGGCATCAGCAGCTCGTGCACCACGACATGTGGGAGCACGACATGGCAACCCCGCTAATCGTCTACGACGCGATGGTGGAGGGAGAAACAATACGAGCCCTCGCGGCGATGCGCACCGATGGCTACCTCTTCATGTTCGACGCGAAGACCGGCGAGCCGATCTTCCCCATCGAAGAGAGGCCGGTCCCTCAGAACTCTTTCCTGAACACCTCACCCACTCAGCCGTTCCCAGTCGGGGCGGACAAGGTCGGTCAGGAGTGCGTAGATCCGGACATGATCCCAGACGGATTCCGCGCCGGCTGCTACTACGACCCGATCCCTCCCGAGCTGCCGAATATGTTCATTCCCTACATGACCATGCGGTTCGCCCCGATGTCCTACAGTCCCGTGACCGGCTACTTCTACGGGATGGCCTGCGTGTATCCCCGCTGGATCAAGCGGCCCGAGAACGGATGGTTCTTCACCAATACCACCGTCCGCGCGCCTGGACTGACCCAGCATGGTCTGCACGTGGCGCTCGACAGTCGTACGAACACGCTGGCCTGGGAGCACCGCGTCCCTTACTCGGACTGCAATAGCAGCGGCGCCATGACGACGGCCAGCGGCCTTATGTTCCACACCGAGCCTGATGGAAACCTGGGCGCCTATGATCAGCGGACCGGCGATCTGCTGTGGCAGTTCCAGACCGGGCAGACCGGGATCTTCGGCTCGAACGGCCACGGAGGCGGACCGGTCACCACCTACCAGATCGACGGCGTACAGTATGTCGCGCTCACGATGAACCGATCGGTGTGGGCGTTCAGACTCGACGGGACGATTGGGCCACGCCCGGCCCAGGAGCCTCCGTTCACCGTGTTCCCACACCAGGGCCCTGTCGACGCTACGAACAGCATCGAGCTAAAGCGGCTGACCACACAGAGCAACCAGAACACAGGCCGCAACGATGAGTGGCACGATCCATACGGATTGACGCCGATGCGAGCGTCGGTGGCTAGGGGAGCGACCGTCACCTGGACCAACCCGACCGATCTGACCCACACCATCTCGGCGCGCGATGGCTCGTGGACGACCGGGCCTATCGCGGCAGGCGCTTCCGGTTCCGTCGTCATCGAGACGGCAGGCGAGCACGAGTACGTCTGCACCGAGCACCCGTGGACCATCGGTCAACTGGTCGTCGAATAGCAGCCGGCGTGACCGCGACCACGCCATGCGGGCCAGGCCCAAACGACGGGGATTCTTTAGGCACACGGCAACGAGCGCACCCGTGCCATTCTTGCGGGAGGTACCAGTCGGAGTGCCCATCCGAGGATCACAACAGACCACGCAAGATCACACCTGGATGAAAAGCTACCAGGACGCCTCAGCCAATATGGGCCTACACCCACAGTCGTTGATGGACGTGTCTACAGGTGTAGACGGGCGCACATCGTTGGCGCGCGACCTTCGAGTATGCGTACGACGAGGGGAATTACGGCCTCTACAGCAGCCTGGCTAGAGTTCGGGCAGAGGCACGCCAGCAGTAGTTTGAGCAGGCCTCCGAAAGCGTTAGCGCGCTCGCCACAGGAAGACTTCCCAGTCGCGGAGCGGATCCGGGCCGCCCACCGGTGTGTCCATAGGCATCCCGGAACGACCGGACCACTGTTCAAGATAGGGGATCCGGGCGTCGCCAATAACCTCCGTGGCCCGCATCGGATAGGTTTCGCCGGCGAAACGCAGCCAGCCGTCGCCGGTGCCCGTACGCACCCGCTCAGCCCAGTAGCCACCGTCGGGGCGAGTCGCCGTGATCACCATCTCCGGGGTGCCGACGTAAGACAGGTAGACGACGAAGGGGGGAAAGCCAGCCAGCTTCATCATGACCGGCCCCTCTAGATCGTTGAGCGGAGTGAAGTCGTCAGGAGCCGGCGTCTCAGTCCCCCCGATGATTACACCCGGCGTCCGCGAGAGTCCGGTATTACCGAGATACGGGGCGGTGAACATCCACCCCCCGATGCCACCCACCAGGGCGACTCCCACCACGGCTCCGATCATCGCCTGCTTCTCGGTCACAGCCCCTCCGTCTCGATTACCGTTTCAGGCGATTATACGCACGTGTCGCCTCGCCTGAGCATCCTGGTCGCCGCCCTCCTGTTCTCCACAGGAGGAACAGTCATCAAGGCCACTGCGTTGACCGGCTGGCAGGTGACGGCTTTCCGGTCGCTCATCGCGGCCGCCTTCCTCTGGGTGACCGTTTCTGGCGCCCGTCGCATCTGGGCGCCACGCACGCTCCTCGTCGGGGCTGCCTACGCCTCGACGCTCACCCTCTTCGTCCTAGCCAACAAGCTGACCACGGCGGCTAACACAATCTTTCTCCAGTCGACGGCGCCGATGTATCTGCTGGTCTTCGGGCCCTGGCTTCTGAAGGAGCCGCTCCGGCGCTCGGACGCCTGGCTCATCCTCGCAATGGCAGCCGGAATGGCGCTGTTCTTCGTCGGCGCGGCTCCCCCTACGGCCACTGCCACCGACCCGCGCCTAGGCAACCTTCTGGGGGCCGTCGCCGGGCTAAGCTGGGCCCTCACTATCCTCGGACTCCGCTGGCTGGACGCAAACGCTCCGTCACCCCTGGCCGGAGCCAAGGCTGTCGTCGCTGGCAATTTGATCGCGGCGATCCTGTGCCTCCCGCTTGCATTTCCCGTGGCGGAGACTGACTGGTTCGACTGGGGGTTGATGGCGTATCTCGGCGTCTTCCAGATCGGCGTGGCCTACATCCTGATGACACGCGGCATACGCAGCGTGCCAGCGCTCGAGGCGTCGCTGCTCCTGCTGCTGGAACCGGTCGCCAGCGCATTCTGGGCCTGGCTGTTCCATGGCGAGCAGCCAGGTCCGTGGTCACTCGCCGGCTCCGTCCTCATCCTGGCCGCCACGGTGCTGCGCGTCCTGGCGGGCCGCCGCGGCTGACCGCGCCCCCCCGTTCGACATACAATCACCGTTTTGCTCGACCATCAGCAGGAGTCCCAGATGCACGCCCGTTGCCTCGGCCTTGTCCTACTGCCCAGCCTCCTTGCCGCGGTACCCGCCGCCGCACAGGACGACCACCACGTCATCACCACCGACGAGTTCCGCGAGAAGATCGAAGGCTTCTGGTACGGCCAGCTCGTCGGCAACTATCTGGGTTTCCCTTTCGAAAACCTGTATGTCGAGGAACCGATTCCTGTCCTCGTCGACCGGTACTACACCACCGCCAACAGCGGCGACCTCGAGATCAACGGGAACGACCTGCGGGGGAACACGCACCTCTTCGCCGGGACGTTTGGCGGCGCTTGGTCGGACGACGACACCGACATCGAGTTCGTCACGCTGCATGCGGTCGAAGAACATGGACTCGACATCACCTACGAGGAGATCGGGCAGGCCTGGATGCGCCATATCAACCGCCGCATCTGGGTGGCGAACCGGACCGCCCGCACCCTGATGGACGAAGGTCTGGTACCACCAGCGACCGGGGCTAAGGAGAACAATGAGAACTGGTTTCAGATCGACCCGCAGCTCGTCAACGAGATCTGGAGCGTGTTCTACCCCGCAATGCCGACCAAGGCGGCTGAACAGGCCGAGTGGGGCGCGCGGATCACCAACGACGACTGGGGCACGCACCCGACCATCGCCTACGGCCTGATGTACAGCGCGGCGTTCTACGAGCAGGACACCGAGGCGCTGGTCCGCATGGCGCTCGACGTGCTCCCCGTCGATAGCCCCTTCACCGAAGGGATGCACGACGTGCTCCGCTGGTGGCAGGAGAATCCGGACTGGCGTGACACCCGCCAGCTGATTCACGACAAGTACTACCGCTACACAAAGGGGGATTACGAGGCGCCGGTCTCGGTCGTGTCCTCGCTCAACAACGGCCTGACGGGCATCATGGCCATCCTGTACGGCGAGGGCGACTTCGAGCGCTCCGTCGGCATCGCGGTCTCCGCCGGCTACGACTGCGACAACCAGGCAGCGACGGTGGCCGGTCTCATCGGCGTGCTCAAGGGCGGCTCCACCATCCCGCACCGGTTCACGCATGACCTGGGCCCGGGCACCTGGGACACGCCGTTCAACAACTCCTACGTCAACTTCTCCCGGGACGAGATCCCGGTGCAGACCCCGATCAACGAGATCATCGACCGGATCATCGCCGTCTCAGAGCAAGCCATCTTCGCCGCCGGCGGTCGCAAGGTGGTTGACGCCGGGACGACGCATTACTGGATTCCTAAAGGGTTATAATATTGAGACTGAGACTCAGTCTCACTACAATACAATGATGAATCGAAATCGCACGCTCCATTTTGCTACTCTCACCCTGCTAGCCACCTTCTCTCTGGCCTGCTCCGCTACTCCCGTGGAGGAAGCCGAGCCGACTCCCGCGCCTGAAGCCTCCGAGGCTGAGGCGCTAACCGCCGCGCCAGCCACCCCGATGTGGTTCCTTGACGACGGAATGGCCCAGCCAGAAAGCGCCTATCTCCACGCGGAGTCCGGTGCGCTCTTTGTGTCGCTAATCGACGGCGAGCCCGGCGGCCGTGACGGCAACGGGCATATTGCGCGTCTAACCCCCGAGGGCGAGGTCGTCGACGCCATGTGGGCTACGGGCTTCAATGCCCCCAAGGGCCTTCGAGCGCACGATGGGACGCTCTGGGTGGCCGACCTGGATGAGGTCATCGGGATCGACATCGAAACCGCTGAGGTCACCTCGCGGATCGCCGTCGAAGGCGCCGAGTTCCTGAACGACGTCGCCACCGGACCTGACGGCACCGTCTACGTGTCAGACAGCAACGGCCTCAAGATCTACGCCATCGCCGATGGCGAGGCCTCGGTGTTCGCCGAAGGCGACGTGGTTGAAGCGCCGAACGGTGTGCTGGTTGACGGCGACCGGCTGCTGGTGGGCTCGATGCGGCAGGCGGCCGCTCCCGACAGCGCGCCAGGTCAGCTGTTCGCGCTCGATCTCGCCAGCGGCGAGAAGACGGTGTTGTCGAACGAGCCGATCGGCACCATCGACGGGATTGAGCTCGACGGCCAGGGCGGCTACATCCTGACCAACGTCATGGCGGGAGAGGTCGTGCACGTCAGCCGCGCCGGCGACGTTCGCGTGATCATGAACTTTGGCGACAGCGTGGCTGCCGACCACGCCTACGACAGCGAGCGCGGGCACGTGATCGTGCCGCACCTGTTCCAGAGCTCGCTCGGCGCCTACGACGTGAGCGGGCTCCTAGATTAGATGGGGCTTCGCCCCAACCCCCCCGCGGCGTGCCAACGCCAGCGAATCAATGCGTTGACTTAAGCCAAACCTCGCTCTGTAGGTTTGGCCGTGCGCGCCCGGCAGGCCGGTGCGTTCCTGGCCTGCTCGTTCATCGGAGACCGGTGCCAGGGCGGGGGTCAGGGTGCCGCAGTACGTAAAACGGCGTAGTGCTTGTCTACGAGGTCGAGACGCACCTTCCTGACGCCGGCGCGGACCTGGATGGTGTCGCCGATCTCGAGCACCTCGTCGGCATTCGCATCGAACGCAGGCCACTCGGGGAGTTCTTCACCGTTGGGATCCCCGGTGGCCGCGAAGTTCACCCAATAGGACGCCAGCACATTCGATAGCTCGCGGTCCGTGTCGTCCCACGCACGGTCCGCGTGCGGCGACTCGCTCACCCCGAAATTGTCGAAGACGTACGGTATCTCCGCCGTGTGATACGCCCCGTAGTGGGCAAAGGGATCGCCTTCGGCGGTCGGCGGCTTCCGGCTGAAGAAGTACAGGTAGGCGTCTGACGGCACCGTCGCCATCATGCGCGCCCAGGTTCGCATCTCCCAGCCGAAAGTCGTGTCGGTGAAGATCCCAACCTGGCTCGCCCATGCCTCATCGGTGTCTCCGGCCGGATAGGTTGCAAGAAACTCGTCGCCAAGATCGCCGAACTGCCCTCCGAGCCCGGCGCGATACGCCTCCGGCTCAACCTCGGGCGGCGTGAACATCGTTCCTTCGTCAGCGTTCGAACCGACAATGACGGGGATGTCCATCTGGTTTCCCGCCGCGAAGATCTCGTAGATCGACGCCGGAAACACCCAGCCGTCAACCGTGGCGCGGCTCAGAGGCATCGGCACACCCAGCACCTCCTCCGCGCTCGCGGCCCGCATCGCCGCCAAGGTGACCTCGGTGCCCTCTCCGAGGAGCGCCTCGACGAAACGCCCCCCAGCCGCCTCGGCGGTCGCCTTCGGAATGGAACCGGCCGGGCCGAAGTTGCCTCCGCTCTGTCCGATCGCTCCATGCACCAGCCCCGCCGCCAGCGGCGATGCGGTCACGTAGTTCACGCTCCAGGCACCGGCCGACTCACCGAAGATGGTTACCCGGTTCGGATCCCCCCCGAACGCCGCGATGTTGTCCTGAATCCACCGCAACGCAGCGATCTGGTCAAGGACCCCGTAGTTCCCCGACGCCCCGTGCGCCGACTCTTCGCTGAGCAAGGGATGCGCCAGATACCCGAGCGCGCCCATCCGGTAGTTGATGGTCACCACGACCGCCCCACGCCCCGCCAGCGCGGCCCCGTCATAGGAACTGTCCGCCCCGTTCCCGATCCTCAGGCCACCCCCATGAATCCACACCAGCACTGGCAACTCATCTCCCGACGAGGCCGCTGTCCAGACGTTCAGATACAAGCAGTCTTCGGACGTCTCCTCCACCCCTGCGTCATAGAACGCGGCGTTCGACGCCTGGGCGTTCACCTGGATGCAGGAGGCCCCGGCGGCCGAGGCATCGCGGACCCCGGTCCATTCCGACGACGGCTCTGGCGGACGCCAGCGCAGATCGCCCACCGGCGGCGCAGCGAACGGCAGTCCGCGATATACCCAGACGTTGGGATCCCGGTCGGACGGCACGCCGTCCGCCAGGCCTTGAGCCACGGTGACCTGTCCTGCCTCAATGACCGGTTCCGGCGCCGACGCCGGCTCGGAACCGCATGCGGCGACCATGATCGCCCCGCCGAGAGTGACTGCCGTCAATGAACGCGCCTTCGCCATGGGTCAACCTTTCTGTAGCCCGTCCGGGCCATCTCGTTTGGGAGATGGTATCAGGCGGGTGGTGATACTCTCGGCCGGCGTGCCTCTTTGTCACGCGACCCGGGAGACTCTCTCGTGAGCGACTGGAAACCAACCGCCTGCATCCTCTGTGAATGTAACTGCGGGGTCGAGGTGCAGCTCGGGGGCGACGACGGCCGCGTGCTCGAGCGCATTCGCGGCGATCGCGCGCACCCCTCGTCACGGGGGTACCTGTGTCAGAAGGCGGGCACGCTCGACCACTACCAGAACAACCGCGACCGGCTGCTCTCTCCGATGCGGCGCCGCGCCGATGGTGATTTCGAGCCGGTGGGTTGGGAGACGGCCATCCGCGAGGTGGCCGACCGACTCCAGGCGGTGCGTGACACCCACGGCGGCACGTCGATTCTCTATTACGGCGGCGGCGGACAGGGCAACCACTTCCCGGGTGGCTACGCCACCACGACCCGCGGGGCGCTAGGCGTTCGCTATCGCTCGAACGCCTTGGCTCAGGAGAAGACCGGCGAGTTCTGGGTCAGCCACGAAATGTTCGGCGCCCACGCCCGGGGCGACTTCGAGCACTGTGACGTGGCGGTGTTCCTGGGCAAGAACCCGTGGCAGTCGCACAGCATCGCCCGTGCCCGCGCCGTGCTCAAGGAGATCGCCCGCGACCCCGAGCGCCAGATGATCGTGATCGACCCGGTTCGCACCGAGACCGCCGAGCTGGCCGACATCCACCTGGCCGTGCGACCGGGCACCGACGCCTGGCTGCTCCAGGCGCTGCTGGGGGTGATCCTCGACGAGCGGCTCGTCGACGAGTACTGGCTTACCGAGCACACCATCGGGTTCGATGCGGTCCGTCCGGCCCTCGAACGCGTGTCCATCGCCGACGCCTGCCAGCGCTGCGGCCTGGACGAGGCGCTGGTCCGGCGCGCGGCGCGAGTGATGGCCGGCGCTGACCGGCTGGCGTCGTTCGAGGACCTGGGCGTGCAGATGAACCGGCACTCCACCCTCGTCAGCTATCTGCATCGGCTGCTCTGGATTGTGACCGGCAGCTTCGGGAAGCAGGGCTCGCAGGTCGTGCCCAGCCACATCCGTGCGCTGGCCGGTGGACGTTCCGCCCGCACTACGCCGGTGGCCGGGGCACCGATCATCTCGGGTCTGGTCCCCTGCAACGTCATCCCCGAAGAGATTCTCACCGACCACCCGGACCGTTACCGCGCGATGATTGTCGAGAGCGCCAACCCGGCGCATTCGCTGGCCGACAGCCAGAAAATGCGCGAAGCGCTTCGGGCCCTCGAGTTCACCGTGGTCATCGACGTCGCCATGACCGAGACGGCGCGCGAGGCCGAGTACGTGCTGCCGACCGCCACCCAGTATGAGAAGGCGGAGGCCACCTTCTTCACCTCGGAGTTGCCCGACAATTCGTTTCATCTGCGCCATCCGCTGTTTCCGGCACCCGAGTCAGTCCTTCCCGAAGCCGAGATCCATGCCCGGCTGGCCGAGGCGATGAATGCGATGCCGACCGAGCTCGTGGCCGGGTTGCGAGACGCGCTGCAGGCCGGCGGGCGTCCCGCGTTCGCGGAACTGTTCCAGCGCGCCGCCGCGGAGCGCCCTGACATGCGCTGGCTGGCGCCGGCGCTGCTCTACCGCACGCTGGGCGAGACGCTCCCCGAGGGACTCGACTCGGCCGCGCTCCTCTGGC
>Ga0310344_10000549_pt1 | contig 29545 bp, 42 predicted proteins | sample HC15DNA20200_MG_FD_203801 | JGI IMG/M metagenome (GOLD analysis project Ga0310344, IMG submission 203801) | Marine microbial communities from station ALOHA, North Pacific Subtropical Gyre - HC15-DNA-20-200_MG | ecosystem: Environmental > Aquatic > Marine > Oceanic | place: Pacific Ocean: North...
GAGCCCTAATTGAGCCCAATAAGCAAGATTCATCCACAGTAAAGGAATTGTTCCAAGAAGGCCAGATAAAAGAAATAAACCACCAATTAGTGTAATTGCCCTTGCTACCTTAGATTTCTGATTGTTATCCGTATTTTCTTCAAAAGAGAGAATTTTATTATATGTTTCATCATCAATTAAGCCATTATCTAGCCATCTTTTCAAAAAATCTCTCACTTTTTTGTTCATAATAAAATCCTAACCTAATAAAATTCTCTCTTACGGATTATTATTAATAAATTAAACTTTAATAAGATTAATTTATTTGCCGGGATGCCCGAGTGGCCAAAGGGAGCAGACTGTAAATCTGCCGGCTATGCCTTCGTAGGTTCGAATCCTTCTCCCGGCACAGAGCGACTGCCCTCTTAGCTCAGTTGGTAGAGCACCGCCATGGTAAGGCGGAGGTCTCCGGTTCAAACCCGGAAGAGGGCTCAAGGCGGCGTAGCTCAGTCTGGTTAGAGCGCTCGACTCATAATCGAGAGGTCGGAAGTTCAAGTCTTCCCGTCGCTACATAGAAAAAGGAGAGAGAAATGGCGTCTGACAAAAGACCACCATTAACTATGTTATGTACAGAGTGTAAGGTACATATTTACGTAACAACAAAAAATAAGACTAATACACCTGACAGGATTGAATTAAGTAAATACTGTCCAAAATGTAATAAACATTCTTTGTTTAAGGAAAAAAGATAGTCCTTCTTTGTAATCAATTTTTCTGTATTCTTATATTGTATGAAAGCAGAAAAAAACAATGATGGTTATTCAGAAGACATTACTAATGAAGAGTTAGTTTCCAGATCTCAGAATGGGGATAAGGAAGCATTTGAGTTACTAGTAGTTAGACATCAAGAGCTAGTTTTCTCACTTGCATTTAAACTTTCAGGTAATAGAGAGCTTGCTAATGATATTGCTCAAGAAGCATTTATAAGAGCTTGGAGGGCAATAAAGAAGTTTAGAGGTGATTCAGCTTTCAGTACCTGGATTTATAGAATCACAGTAAATACTGCCTGGACTCTAAGAAAAAAGGCAAAAAAGCATTACGTTGCTAATATAGATGATTCTCCTGAACCAATTGTTATAGATGAGAAAAAAGATCCAGAATTAATAGCAATAAATACAGATTTGTCTTTTGTTTTAAGACAGGCGTTGAATAAACTTCCTATGGAGCAAAGAATAATAGTTGAATTAAAAAATATAGATGGAAGATCTCATAAAGAGATTGCTGAATATCTTGATATAAGTGTTACAGCAGCAAAAGTAAGATTACATCGTGCACATCAAAAACTGAGAGTTTTACTCGAGAATGTTGATAGATAAAAATGAATTTTTTTAGAAAATATAAAGTTGATATTGAAGAGCTCCTAAGTGAGCTTAATAATAAGGATAAGGATAAGGATAGAAAAATTAGCCCTCCAGAAGATTTTGTATCCAGGGTAATGAAATCATTAGATGAAACATCTAGGAATTCAAGGAATATTTTAATTAGAGTTCTTGCATTTTTCTTGCTTGTATTCTTATCTGTATTAGTGTTTATAATTGCAAGAAATCGTTCTAAAGATAAATCTGAGGATGAGTAATAATTTAGGGGTGTAGCTCTAATTGGCAGAGCGCCGGTCTCCAAAACCGGAGGTTGTGAGTTCGAGCCTCACCACCCCTGCTAGAGGTAGATATGAATGATATGAATAGAGAAATGAGAAGAATGTCTGAACGTGAAGAGCGTTTGGCGAAAAAAGCTGATAGAAATTTTGGTCAACAGGGTGGAAGCGAGAAAGTTTCTAGAATTAGAAGAATTTCAAATTATCTAGGAGAAGTTAGAACAGAGCTAAAAAGAGTAAACTGGCCATCTACAGATCTCCTAAGTTCATTTACTATAGTAACTATAGTAACTATAGTTTTTGTAACTATTATTATTTTTGCTTTCGATTTTGGATTTAAGCAAGGCTTGATTAGTCTTCTTAGTCTTGGAGGTTAACTCAATGAACGAAATAATTGCTGAAGAGAATGAACAAATTTCTGTTGAAGAAGCTACTTCAGGGGAGCATCCTTATGATTTACCAGGAGAGTGGTTTGTACTTAACGCTCAATCTGGTCATGAAAAAAAAGTTAAGGCGAATCTTTTAACACGTGTCAAGAATCTCCACCTAGAGGAGAAAGTATATGATGTTTTTATCCCTGTAGAAGAGGTTGTTGAAATAAGAAATGGAAAGAAAGTTAATGTTGAAAAAAAGACTTTTCCAGGATATGTTTTAGTAAGAATGGACCTTGATGATGCAACATGGTATGAAGTTCGAAATACACCATCTGTTATAGGTTTCGTTGGATCTGGTAAGCAACCAATTTCATTATCTAGGAGGGAAGTAGAGAGAATAATTGGTAGCAATGAAGAGGTTGAAGTTAAAAAAGAATCTCCAAAATTTAAACCAGATTTTATTACGGGTGAAACAGTGAGGGTCACGAATGGCCCATTTGCAGATTTTAATGGGATTATTGAAGAAATTAATTTAGATCAGTCAAAGGTTACTGTATTGGTTAATATTTTTGGTCGAGAAACTCCTGTTGAACTAGGATTTACGGATATAGTAAAAAATTAAGGAGAGTTATTGTGGCAAAAGAAATTGAAGCTTTAGTTAAACTACAAATTCCTGGTGGTGGTGCAACACCTGCTCCTCCAGTTGGTTCTGCTTTAGGTCAATATGGTGTGAATATAATGGATTTTGTTCAATCGTTTAATAATGATACAGCTACACGCCAAGGTGAAATTGTTCCTGTTGAGATTACTATATATGTCGACAAGTCTTTTACTTATATAACCAAAACTCCTCCCGCCTCTTACTTGATAAAAAAAGCAGTAGGTATTGAATCCGGATCTGCTGAGCCTCATAAAGAAAAGGTCGCAAATCTTACAAGGAATCAATTGAAAGAAATTGCAGAAGCAAAAATGCAAGATCTAAATGCGAACGATATAGATGCAGCTATGAAGATTATTGCTGGGACTGCTCGCTCCATGGGCATAACAGTAGATAATTAATAATTATTGTATGAGAATAATGTTATCTTTGTTAAAGGGAAAAAATGAAAAATAAAAGATACAAGTCTTTAATAGAAAAGGTTCCTTCTGAAGCTCAGACATTAGAAGAAGCCATAGCTCTATGTAAGTCATTGGCTAATGCGAAATTTGATGAATCGATTGATTTAGTAATAACTTTAGGAATAGATACTAAAGTTGCTGAGGAAAATATAAGAACTACAGTTTCATTACCTTCAGGAACCGGCAAGGATGTCAAAATAGCTGTATTTGCTGGAGGAGAAGCATTATCTGAAGCTGAGAAAGCTGGTGCTGATATTGTTGGAGGTAAAGAATTGGTAACGAAAGTAACAACGGATGAGAATATAGATGTAGATGTTGTAATTGCTACTCCAGACATGATGTCAGATGTTGGGAAGTTAGGTAAAATATTAGGACCTAAAGGATTGATGCCTAATCCAAAGACAGGTACCGTTACTTTAGATGTGGGGAAGGCAGTTGAGGATTTTCGCAAAGGTAAAGTTGAAATAAAAAATGATAAATTTGGGAATGTTCATTTGTCAATAGGAAAAGCTTCTTTTGAAGAGAATAAATTAATTGACAACTTTAACGAGTTGATGGTAGAGATTAATAGAGCTAAACCGGCATCTAGTAAAGGAGACTATATAAAGCATGTTTATATATCATCTACTATGGGGCCATCTATAAAAGTTGATTTAAATCTGTAAATGTGTTTGTTTAAATAACCTAACTTGATAGTATAAAGAAACAAACGAAACCAAAGACCGCTAGTGGTAAACCTTAATTTCTAGCGCAGGTAAATTGCTAGGTCCTTGGTATGGGATTTTTTTTATGGTAAGAAAAGAAAAAGTAGATAGAGTAAAGGAAATAGAAGCTTTATTTTCTGAGGCTTCGGCACTTGTTCTTGCTGAATATAGAGGATTGACAGTTTCTCAACAGATGCAACTTAGAAGGAGCCTTACTAAAGCAGGTGCAAGTTTCAATGTTATCAAGATGTCTTTAGCGAGAAGAGCTGCAGAAAATATAGGATTTGATAATATAGTTGATTTCTTAAAAGGACCCACTGGGGTAACTGTGATTGAAGAAGACCCTGTTGAAGCAGCAAAGGTCTTGAAGAATTTTTCCGATGACTATGAGTTTTTTGTTGTCAAGGGTGGAAGAATGGGAGACGAAGAAATTACAGTTGATAAGTTTGAGACACTTGCAACAATAGACTCCAAAGAAGTTCTACTTGCTAAAATTGCTGGGGGTCTCAACGCACCTTTAAATAAATTATTTGGGCTCGGTAAAGCATTAATTAACAAACCGAGTTATGCGTTTAGAGCGCTTGTTGAAAAGAAAAATTTAGATAATCAAAGTGAAACTAATAAAGAGGAGGAATAAACTATGGCTAAACTATCTAAAGAAGATCTTCTAAGTGCAATCGAAGAAATGTCAGTTCTTGAATTGAAAGAATTTCTTGATGCATTTGAAGAGAAATTCGATGTTACTGCTGCCGCACCTGTTGCAGTAGCTGCAGCACCGTCTGGAGACCAAGAAGCAGGTGGAGAGGAAAAAGATTCTTTTGACGTTGTTCTTGCAGCTGCAGGTGATCAGAAGATACAGGTAATAAAAGAAGTCAGAGGACTTACCAGTCTAGGTCTTAAAGAGGCCAAGGAGATGGTAGATAATGCACCATCCGATATCTTAAAAGACGCTAGTAAGGAAGATGCTGATAAGGCAAAAGAAGCTTTAGAAGGCGCGGGCGCAACTGTAGAAGTTAAATAATCAGCAATAAATTTGCATACTTATTTTTCGAGTGCTAGTATACTCTGTCTTTCGTAATTCTTTTTGTTTTTTAGGCTTAGGAGGCTAGTTGTCCGCAGTTCAGAATGGCAGATTATCTTTTGGTAAAATACCCAAAGTTTTAGATACGCCAGACCTTTTAATAATTCAAAAAGAGTCGTTTAATTCTTTCATTAATAAAGACCAAATGAACAATCAGCCTTCAGGTCTACAAGAGATTTTAGATGAGATATCACCAATTCAAGATTTTTCAGGAAGATTTATACTTACTTTTAAAGATCATTTTTTTGAAGAACCACTAAAAACTTTAGAAGAATGTAAAATTACTGATTCAACATTTTCACAACCTTTATATGTAGTTGCTGAATTTCTTGATAGAGAAACTGGTCAAATTAAACAGCAGACAGTATTCCTTGGTGATTTTCCGATTATGACTCAAAATGGAACTTTTATTATAAATGGAACAGAAAGAGTTATCGTAAGCCAATTAGTAAGATCACCCGGAGTCTATTTTTCTCAGGAAGTAGACAAAACATCTGATAGAGATATTTTTATTGGAAAGATTATTCCGGGTCGAGGTGCTTGGCTTGAGTTTGATTCTGACAAAAGAGATACTATTGGGGTTAGGGTTGATAGAAAAAGAAGGCAACATATAACTGCTTTCCTGAGAGCTCTTTATGCTGTAAATCCAGAATCTTTTAATAAAATGAAGATGGAAACAAAAGAAGATGCACTAACTATTTTTGGAGATTATCCAGCTATTCACAACACTATAACTAGAGATACCGATTCGACCCCAGAAGAAGCATTGGTTGATTTATATAGAAAGTTGAGACCAGGAGAGCCTGCTACTGTTGAATCAGCAAAGAATCTTGTTAAACAGATGTTCTATACTCCTAAACGATATGATTTGACAAAAGTTGGGAGATATAAGCTTTCCCAAACTCTTGGAAGAGACTATGGCGAGAAAGATGCAGAGCATTATCGAGTTGAAAATGAAGGAATGCTCCAAGTCGAGGACATGATAGATACCATTAAGTATGTCATAGCTTTACATGCAGGAGAAGAAACTATTCAAAATAACCTAAATAGGACCATTCATGTTAAGCAAGACGATATTGACCATTTTGGCAATAGAAGGATAAGGACGGTTGGAGAGTTAGTACAAAATCAAGTTAGAGTCGGTTTAAGCCGTTTGGAGAGAGTAGTTAGAGAGAGAATGACTACTCAAGAGCCAGAGTCAATCACTCCTCAGACATTGATCAATATTAGACCTATACAGGCTTCACTTAAGGAATTCTTTGGGACAAGTCAGTTAAGTCAATTTATGGATCAACCTAACCCAATTGCTGGTCTCACACATAGAAGAAGATTATCAGCTCTAGGTCCAGGGGGTCTTTCAAGAGAGAGAGCTGGTTTTGAGGTTAGAGATGTTCACCCATCCCATTATGGGCGCATGTGTCCTATAGAAACTCCTGAAGGTCCAAATATTGGATTAATTGGTACTCTTGCGACTTATGGCCGTGTTAATAAATTCGGGTTTATTGAAACTCCTTACTGGATGGTTAAAGACGGAGTTGTAAGAACAACAAAACCAGTTTATTTAACTGCTCAGCAAGAAGATGAATACACAATAGCCCAAGCAAACGCACCATTGAATGAAGATGGAACCTTTAAGAATAATCGAGTTCTTTCAAGAAGGGATGGAGGAAAAGTAACTTACGTCAAACCAAAGGAAATCGATTTTATGGATGTAAGCCCAAAACAGATTTGTTCAGTAACTACTGCGCTTATTCCTTTTTTAGAACATGATGATGCTAATAGAGCTCTTATGGGGTCAAATATGCAGAGACAAGCAGTTCCTTTAGTAACTACCGAAGCACCTTTTATTGGAACTGGTATGGAGTCTAATGTTGCAAAAGATTCAGGAGAAGCACTAGTTTCCCCATTGGATGGGGAAGTTATTGAAGTAACAGGAGATGAAATAACTGTTAAAGAATCTACTACTAATAGAAAAGTTAACTTAGAAGTAATGAAGTTTAAAAGATCAAACCAGGCTACGAGTGTTAACCAGAAACCAATAGTTATAGTAGGTGACAAAATAAAAAAAGGCCAAGTTATTGCAGATGGGCCCTCTACTAAAGGGGGTGAACTTGCTCTTGGGAAGAACCTTTTGGTAGCATATATGCCTTGGGATGGATACAATTTCGAGGATTCGATTGTTATAAGTGAAAGACTAGTTAAAGAGGACGTTTTAACTTCTGTACATATTGCTGAGCATGAAATAGAAGCACGTGATACTAAATTAGGGGAGGAAGAGATAACAAGAGATATCCCAAATGTTGCTGAGGAAGTTTTGATGGACTTAGATGAGATGGGTATTGTCCGAATCGGTGCAGAGGTTACTCCTGGAGACTATCTTGTTGGAAAAGTTACTCCTAAAGGAGAAACAGAGTTAACCCCTGAGGAAAGATTACTTAGGGCAATTTTTGGAGAAAAAGCTAGAGAGGTTAGAGATACATCTCTCAGAGTTCCTCATGGAGAAAGAGGAAAAGTAATCGATGTGCAAATATTAAGACGAGATGATGGGAATGATCTACCCCCTGGAGTAAATCAAAAAGTAAGAGTTTATGTAGCAATACAAAGAAAAATACAAGTGGGAGATAAGTTATCAGGAAGACATGGTAATAAAGGAGTAATTTCAAAAATACTTTCTGAAGAAGATATGCCTTTCCTTGAAGACGGGACTCCTGTAGATATAATATTATCTCCACTAGGAGTTCCTAGTAGGATGAATCTTGGGCAGGTTCTTGAAACACATCTTGGTTGGGCTGCTCATGAAGGTTGGACAGAATTCAAGGGCAGTACTACTGCATCTGATGGTGCTGATCCAGGAACATTGATTTCCACCCCTGTTTTTGATGGTGCTCATGAAGACGAAATTCATGAAATCTTAAAGAATGTGAACCCAAACAAAGACGGTGCTGTTTTGGTTGACGAGGATGGTAAGGCAACTTTATTTGACGGTAGAACGGGAGAGCCCTTTGATGCAAAGATTACAGTTGGTTATTCATACATACTGAAGCTTATTCATTTAGTTGATGAAAAGATTCATTCTAGATCAACTGGACCTTACTCTATGATCACACAACAACCCCTGGGTGGAAAGGCTCAATTTGGTGGACAAAGATTTGGTGAGATGGAAGTTTGGGCTTTAGAGGCATACGGAGCAAGCTATGCCTTACAAGAGTTATTGACAATCAAATCTGATGATACGGTTGGGAGAGTAAAGGTTTATGAGTCTATTGTAAAAGGAGATAATATTCCTGAACCAGGAATACCAGAATCATTTAAAGTTTTACTTAAAGAAATGCAAAGCCTTTGTTTAAATGTAGAAATACTTTCTACAGGTGAAGAGGTTTCTATGAAAGAAATAAGTGATGAGTATGTCAAAACAGCTGAGACTTTAGGAATAGACATGACACGTCCTGAAAGAGATGAACCGGAAGGGGTACAGTAGTAATGCAAAAAGTATTTGATGAACTGAGTATTAGCCTTGCAACTTCTGACCAAATGAGAGCATGGTCTTTTGGGGAGGTAAAGAAACCTGAAACTATAAACTACAGAACTCTTAAACCAGAGAAAGACGGACTTTTTGATGAAAGAATATTTGGACCTACAAAAGATTGGGAATGTTCTTGTGGAAGGTATAAAAGAATTCGATATAGAGGAATCGTTTGTGAAAGATGTGGTGTAGAAGTAACAAGACGAGAGGTGAGACGAGAGAGGCTAGGGCACATAGAACTTGCTGCTCCTGTCACGCATATATGGTATTTCAAGGGCGTACCTAGCAGGCTTGGTTATTTTCTTGATATGTCTCCAAAAGAACTAGAGAAAGTAATCTACTTTGCGGCTTATTTAGTAGTTTCTGTTGATGAGAAAAAAAGAACAAAAGATTTGTCTGAGATCGAAGAAGCTGTTGTTGCTGAGATTGAAATAGTAGATGAAGAATTTGCAGATTGGGAAAAGAAACGAGTTAAGCTAATGAAAACTGAAATCAAGACCATGGAAGATGCAAAGATCCCAAATGCAGAAGTTCAACTGCGAAAGAAAGAGATAGAAAGGGAAATAAAGCAAAGACAGTCTAAATCTAATGCAGAAATAAAAGTTATTCAAAATGCATTCGACACCCTAAAAACATTAAAACCTAAAACATTAATTGAAAATGATACCTTATGGAGAGAGATGATGGATAAGTATGAAGACTATTTCTCTGGAGGCATGGGTGCTGAAGCTGTAAGGGAAATGATCTCTTTAGTAAATCTTGTTGATGAAATGAAAAAACTAGAGTCTGATTTGGATTCAAAATCTGCACAAAGACGTCAAAGAGCGATTCAAAGAATGAAAGTTATTAAACCATTTTCAGAAGGAAAGAACCCCCCTGAAGCAATGGTGCTAGAGGTCATTCCAGTTATCCCTCCTGAGTTAAGACCAATGGTACAGCTAGATGGAGGTAGGTTTGCTACCTCTGATTTAAATGATCTTTATAGAAGGTTAATTAATAGAAATAATAGGTTAAAGAAACTTATAGAGTTAGGAGCTCCTGACATCATTATAAGTAATGAAAAAAGAATGTTACAAGAATCAGTTGACGCATTATTTGATAATGGAAGAAGAGGGAGAGCTGTTGCTGGAGCTGGAGGCAGAGGTCTAAAGTCTCTTTCAGACATGTTAAAGGGGAAGCAGGGACGTTTCCGTCAAAACTTATTGGGGAAAAGAGTAGATTATTCAGCTAGGTCCGTTATTGTTGTGGGGCCACACTTAGAGTTACAACAATGTGGTTTGCCAAAAATGATGGCTCTGGAACTGTTTAAACCATTTGTAATGAAGAGGTTAACAGAACTTGGTTTAGCACAGAATATAAAATCTGCAAAAAGAATGGTTGAGCGTTCTCGGGCACAAGTATGGGATGTTTTGGCAGAGATAATTCAGGAACATCCAGTATTACTTAATAGAGCTCCAACACTTCACAGATTGGGTATTCAAGCATTCGAGCCAATACTTGTAGAAGGAAAAGCAATACAAGTTCATCCATTAGTATGTGAAGCATTCAACGCAGACTTTGATGGTGATCAGATGGCTGTTCATGTTCCACTTTCATCGGAAGCACAGGCAGAAGCTCGTGTGCTTATGATGTCTACAAATAATGTTTTATCACCTGCCAGTGGACACCCTATTGTTTCTCCTAGTCAAGATATGGTAATTGGGCTTTATTATGTTACGGAATGTCATGAAAAATTAGAAGGGGCAACGAGAGCTTTTACTGATTTAGAGGAAGCTGAAATAGCTTATGAAAATGGTGAAATTACTCTTCAGACACCAGTAAAAGTAAGAGTGAAAGATCTAGCTGGCGATCCTGAACTTCATAATGAACTAAAGAATAGATTTAAAGATTTGCTTACTGATGAACCTGTAGATGGAACTAAATTAATATCTACAACTATGGGAAGAATGTATTTTAATTCAGTTATGCCTAAAGATTTTCCCTACATTCAATCTACAATACGAAAACCTGAAATGAGAAAATTGATATCTGAAGTTATTGAGAGATATAACAAAGCAGAAGTAAGAGAATTTCTTGATGCTATGAAAAAAGTCGGATTTAAGTTTGGTACAAAAGCAGGCTTAACTGTTTCGATTAATGATGTTAAAACCCCTCCTACGAAAGATGAGATTATTGATAGGTATGAAGCTGAAGCAGAAAAAGTTCTGGATTTGTTCAATAAGGACGTCATAACTGATGTTGAAAGAAAGCAAAAAATAATAGAGATTTGGAATGAAGCTACTGAGGAGGTTCAAGATGCAATGAATAAAGAACTTCAATCATCATTGTTCAACCCTGTAGACATGATGGTTAGGTCAGGAGCTAGGGGCAATATGATGCAAGTAAGGCAATTAGCTGGAATGAGAGGACTAGTTGCTAACCCAAAAGGTGATATTATAGAAAGCCCTATTAAGAGTAACTTTAGAGAAGGAATGTCTGTACTTGAATATTTTATATCTACTCATGGGGCAAGAAAAGGATTAGCAGATACAGCCTTAAGGACCGCTGATTCGGGTTACTTAACAAGAAGATTAGTTGATGTAGCAGCTGGAATTGTCATAAAAGATTTAGGTAAAGATAATATAGATTGGAAAGGGACATCTAAACCCGTTATCGTGGATGGCAAAGTTAATCGTTATTTATATTCAAGTATTTATGGCCGTGTATTAGCCGAAGATTTAAAAGTCGATGGAAAAATAGTAAAAGGAACAGATGGTGAGAAGTTGTCAAAAGGTACTTTTATTGGAGCAGAGGTTTTAGAAGTTATTGCTAGCTCAGGTGTTGAGGAGGTAAAGGTTCTATCCCCATTTAATTCAAAAGATCCAGAGTCGATGGATCCTATGTGTTATGGTTATAGTCTTGCAACGGGCAAACCTGTAGAAGTTGGGGAAGCAGTAGGGATTATTTCTGCTCAATCTATAGGTGAACCAGGTACACAGCTAACAATGAGAACTTTCCATACAGGGGGAGTTGTAGGGCTTGACATTACATCAGGCCTCCCTAGAATTGTTGAATTATTTGAAGCAAGAACACCAAAAGGAAAGTCAGTCTTAGCACCTATAGAAGGAACTATAAAATCCATTACTTCTCAAGATGACGGAAATAGAATAGTTGAGGTTTTAGGTGACCAGGAGCTTTTTGAGATATTAGTTTTAAGGAGACAAACTCTTTTGGTTAACCAGGGGGATAAATTGAAAGCAGGACAAGCTTTAACTACTGGACCAAAAGATCCAAAAGAAGTTTTAGCTATCAGCGGAGTCAAAGCCTGTCAAGAATATTTGGTTAATGAAGTTCAGAAAACATATCGTGACCAAGGAGTTGAAGTTCATGATAAACACGTTGAGATGATTGTAAGACAGATGCTTAGAAGAGTCAGGATAGTGAAGCCTAACGACTCTAATTTTTTACCAAATGAATTGGTGGATACCACTCAATTTAGAAATTCAAATCAAGAGTTGGTAAAAGGAGGTAAAGTCCCTGCAGAAGGTAGGCCAGAATTAATGGGGATTACTAAGGCAAGTCTTGCAACAGATTCTTGGTTGTCAGCAGCATCATTCCAAGAAACTACTCGTGTATTAACTGAGGCAGCCATGATGAAGAGGTCAGATTACTTAACGGGACTAAAGGAAAATGTAATAATTGGAACATTAATACCTGCTGGTACTGGAGCGGCAGATTACCAAATCATGCAGCCTACTTTGCCAGAGGCACCACAGGTTAGTGATTTAGGATTTATGTCAGAGAACGAAGAAATTGAAATTGATGAGGAAGAAAGTTTACCAAATCCTGCGCAATGGCTTGCAATGTTAGGGGACGAAAAAAACGAAAAAGAGCCTGAAGAAGAGCCTATTAATGCTGATGAAGAAGAGCCTATTAATGCTGATGAAGAAGAGGCGTAATCATTCAATATAACTTACAAATAAACATTTGCTGTAATTTTTTATCTACCATATACTTCTTTTTCGGTGAGTAACTTTTAAAATAGTTAAGGAAGAAAATTAGATGCCTACAACACAACAATTAGTAAGAAAAGGAAGAAGATCCAAGGTTGTTAAAGAGAAAACACCTGGACTTAAAGGATCTCCTCAAAGAAGAGGAGTTTGTACTCGTGTATATACTGTAACTCCAAAGAAACCGAACTCTGCTTTGAGGAAGGTTTGTAGAGTTAGATTATCAACAAATACAGAAGTTACAGCTTACATTCCGGGAGAAGGGCATAATTTACAAGAACATTCAATCGTTCTTGTTAGAGGAGGTAGAGTTAAAGATCTTCCAGGAGTAAGGTATAAAGTAATTAGAGGAGCATTGGATACAGGAGGTGTCTCAGATCGTAAGCAAGCTAGATCAAGATACGGAAGTAAAAAAGGTTCAGAGTAATGAGAAGAGGGCCTTCTGTTAAAAGAAATGTATCGCCAGACCCTTTGTTTAACAGCACTCTGGTATCTCAATTAACAAATCAGATATTACTAGATGGGAAAAAAGACACTGCTAGGTCAATTGTTTATGGTGCGATGGAGTTAATTGAAAAAGAACAAGGTGGAGATCCCTTAACAGTATTAAAAAATGCATTCGAAAATGTAAAACCTCAAGTTGAAACTAGAACTAGGAGAGTAGGTGGGACTTCATACCAAGTACCAATCGAAGTTTCAGCTCGTAGAGGAGCTACTCTAGCTATTAGATGGATAGTTACAGCAGCCAGGAAACGTGGGGAAAAAACCATGGAAGAAAGGTTAAGTAGAGAACTTATAGATGCTAGTAATAAATCAGGTTCTGCAATAAAGAAACGTGAAGACGTTCACAAGATGGCAGAATCAAATAGAGCTTTTGCTCACTATAGATGGTAAAGGGTAGCAACTGTGTCAACAAAAGTAGTAGATAGGTTAGAAGAGTTAAGACAGCTTAGAAATATTGGCATCATGGCTCATATTGATGCAGGGAAGACAACCACAACAGAAAGAATTCTTTATTATACAGGAAGGACTTACAAAATAGGTGAAGTCCATGATGGCGCTGCAGTTATGGATTGGATGGAACAAGAGCAGGAAAGAGGAATAACAATAACATCAGCCGCAACAACTTGTTCCTGGAATGAACACATCATCAATATTATAGACACTCCTGGCCATGTTGATTTTACAGTTGAAGTAGAGAGGTCATTAAGAGTTCTTGATGGAGCAGTTGCAGTTTTCGATGGAGTTGCAGGTGTAGAGCCTCAATCGGAAACTGTTTGGAGACAAGCTGATAAATATAATGTACCGAGGATTTGTTTCATTAACAAACTTGATAGAACTGGTGCAAATTTTGATAAAGGAGTCGAATCTATTATTGAACGGTTAGATTCAAAACCTGCTGTTTTACATATACCAATAGGAATTGAATCAGATTTTGTAGGCGTTATAGATCTTGTTGAGCTAAAGGCTCATGTATGGACAAAAGATGATGGATCTGAATGGGATATTAATGAATTAAATGATGAACAAAAAGAAATTGCTGAAAAAAAACGAGTTGAACTATTAGATGTTGTAGCAGAAGCCGATGATGAAGTTTTAGAGAAATTCTTGAATGATGAAGAAATTACGGCTCAAGAATTTAAAAGGGCAATTAGAAAAGGGACACTTGAAGGTTTGTTTGTTCCTGTTTTGGCAGGGAGTGCATTTAAAAATAAAGGAGTACAACTCTTACTTGACGCTATTGTTGACTATCTTCCTTCTCCACTTGATATAGATCCAGTCAAAGGTTATAAGCCTGGGAAAGAGGATAGTGAATTAGTAAGAGAACACTCAGATGAGGAACCTTTCTCTGCCCTTGCATTTAAAGTTATGAGCGATCCTCATGTTGGAAAACTAACTTATTTTAGAGTTTATTCAGGAACTCTAGATAAAGGTGACAAGGTCGTAAATACAACTACAGGAAAAGAGGAGAGAATTGGAAGGATCCTTAGAATGCATGCAAACTCCCGTGAGGATATAGATACAATATCTACCGGAGACATTGTTGCTGGTGTTGGAATTAAAAATTCTAAGACAGGAGATACCCTATCTTCTCCAAAGGACCAAATACAACTTGAAACAATGACTTTTCCAGCACCAGTAATTTCTGTTGCGATTGAACCTAAATCAAAGGCTGATGAAGAAAAGTTATCTGAGGGATTACAGAAATTAGCTGAAGAAGATCCAACATTTAAAGTTCATTCTGACGAAGAAACTGGACAAACTATTATATCTGGAATGGGTGAGCTTCATCTTGACATATTAGTAGATAGGCTAAAAAGAGAGTTCAAAGTTGAAGCAAATATTGGAAAACCTCAAGTGGCTTACAGAGAAGCTCTAAAAACATCAACAAATGTAGAGGCAAAATATATAAGACAAAGTGGAGGAAGAGGCCAGTATGGACATGTAATAATGGAATTTGAGCCAATTTCTGAAGGTTATGAATTTGTTGATCTTATCAAAAGTGGAAGAATACCTAAAGAATATATACCATCTGTCAATGCAGGTGTTAAGGCAGCTATGGAATCAGGGGTTTTAGCAGGCTATCCTTTAGTTAATGTTAAAGCTACACTTACTGATGGGACTTTTCACGATGTTGATTCATCAGAAATGGCCTTTAAAATTGCCGGTTCTATGGCACTAAAAGATGGTGCAAAGAAGGCAGGTGTAAAATTATTAGAACCTATAATGCAAGTAGAGGTAGTTACGCCCGAAGATTTTATGGGAGATGTTGTTGGAGATCTTTCTTCGAGGAGAGGTAAGATTGCAGAGATGGGACAACGAGGTACAGCAAAAGTTGTGTCTGCTACAGTTCCTCTCTCTGAGATGTTTGGATACGCAACAGATTTGCGATCTAGAACACAGGGAAGAGCAACATTTACTATGCAGTTTGATTCTTATGAGGATGTGCCAGATGCAATTACTAGGGAGATTACTGCAAGCGTAAAAGGAATAGAAGTAGAGGTTTAACCAAGACGAGAGTCGATAGTTAATAAAGTAAAGGAGAAATAATGGCAAAAGAAAAATTCGACAGGAGTAAGCCACACGTCAATGTTGGAACAATGGGCCATATTGACCATGGCAAAACTACTTTGACAGCAGCTATTACAAAAGTACTCTCTGAATCAATCGGTGGAGAGTCAACTGCTTTTGAAGAGATAGATAAAGCCCCTGAAGAGAAAGAAAGAGGAATCACAATACAGATTGCTCACGTAGAGTATGAAACTGAGAATAGGCATTACGCTCATGTCGATATGCCTGGTCATGCTGACTATGTAAAGAATATGATAACCGGTGCAGCACAAGTTGATGGAGCTATATTGGTTGTATCAGCAGCAGATGGACCAATGCCACAAACAAGAGAGCATGTTTTGTTAGCTAGGCAAGTTGGTGTACCAGCTATTGCTGTCTTTCTAAATAAAGTTGACCAAGTAGACGATGACGAACTTCTTGATCTTGTTGAGATGGAAGTTAGAGAATTATTAAATCAGTATGAATTTCCAGGTGATGATGTTCCTGTCGTTAAGGGTTCAGCACTTGCTGCACTTGAAGGGAAAGAAGAAGGAAAGCAAGCTATCTTGGATCTGATGGCTCAAGTTGATTCTTACATAGAAGAACCAGTGAGAGTAGTTGACAAAGATTTCTTGATGCCAGTTGAGGACGTCTTTTCAATTACAGGTCGAGGTACTGTTGTTACTGGAAGGATTGAGCAGGGTATTGTTAATGTTAACGAAGAAGTGGAAATTGTTGGAATAAGGGAAACCCAAAAAACAGTTTGCACAGGTGTAGAAATGTTTCGAAAATTACTAGACGAAGGTAGAGCTGGTGACAATGTAGGACTTCTTTTAAGAGGTACTGAAAAAGATGATGTAGAGAGAGGGCAGGTTATAGCTAAACCAGGTTCGATAACTCCACATACAAAATTCGAAGCAGAAATATATGTTCTTACAAAAGAAGAAGGAGGAAGACATAACCCATTTTTTAAAGGTTATAGGCCACAATTCTATTTTAGAACTACTGATGTAACAGGGGAGGTCAATTTACCTGATGGTACTGAAATGGTAATGCCAGGTGATAACGTATCTATTACGGTTGACTTGATTTCTCCAATTGCGATGGAAGAAAATGTAAAGTTTGCAATTAGAGAAGGCGGTAGAACAGTAGGAGCAGGACAGGTTACAAAAGTTATTGAATAAATAAATAAAAACCAGGGGTACAATTTAACTCTCCTGGTTTTTTTTTGAGGAAAATAAGATGGCGGAAAAACAGCAAATAAGAATAAAGTTAAAAGCGTATGACAATTATGTTGTCGATGAATCTGCACGTAAAATTGCAGAAACAGTTCTGAAAACTCAAGCCAAAGTAAAGGGGCCAATACCTCTTCCTACTCAAATACATAGGTATTGTGTCATTCGTTCTCCACATGTAGATAAAAATTCAAGAGAACATTTTGAGATGAGAATACACAAAAGATTAATAGATATATTAGAGTCGAATCCAAAGACAGTTGATTCACTAATGAGGCTTGACTTACCTGCTGGAGTAGAGGTTGAGATAAAGTTATGAAAGCTGTTATTGCAAAAAAAATAGGGATGACAAGAATTTTTGATGAAAACTCGAATTCCATTGGCGTAACTGTTCTTGATGTTTCGACTTGCAGAACAGTCCAAATTAAATCTGAAGAAACTGATGGATACTCAGCTGCACAGTTAACCATAGGTAAAGCAAAAAATATTAGCAACCCTCTTCAGAAGCATTATTCTAAATATGATGTTGAGCCAGGAGAGCGAATACTCGAGGTCCTCATCGATAGCGATGAAGAAATTTTGCCAGGTACAGAAATAAATGTCAGTTCTATTTTTTCAACGGGTGATTTGGTTGACATTTCCGGTGTAACTAAAGGTAAAGGTTTTGCAGGAGTAATGAAGAGACATAATTTTTCTGGACAAAAAGCTTCCCATGGAGTTCATAAGGTTCATAGAGCTGGAGGCTCAATAGGAAATGCATCATACCCGGGACGTGTATTTAAAGGTCAAAAAATGGCTGGAAGAATGGGTGGAAAAAATGCAACAGTTCAAAATATAAGAGTTGTTGAAATTAACCAAGAAAAAAACTATCTATTAGTTGATGGTCCTGTTCCTGGTTCAAGAGGAACAGTTGTTTTAGTATCAACATCTAAAAAAGTTAATAATTTAGATCCAAAAAAACAAAGCTCCGAAAAAATTAACCAAAATAAAAACGATGAAAAGGTTCCTACTTCTAATAATGTAGATACAGAAAAAAAGATATCTGAGGAAGAGTAAGGAATGAGTATAAAGATTCAATCATATAATTCAGCAACTAATAAATTAGCTACAAAAGATTACGATTTAGAATTTCATGAAGAAGTTAATATTGGACTTTTACATCAGGTTGCAATATCTTCTAGGACTAATCATCGTAATGTAACGGCAAGTACTAAGACAAGAGCAGAGGTATCTGGTACAGGAGCAAAGCCATGGATGCAAAAAGGAACAGGTCGTGCTAGAGCAGGATCTTTAAGGTCAGCTCAGTTTAGAGGTGGAGGAGTAGTGCATGGTCCGGGAAGTAGAATCTATAAAGATAGAACTCCCAAATTAATGAAAAAGAAGGCTCTGCAAATGATAATTGCACAAAGATATAGAGAAGAGGCTCTATATTTACTAGATCCTAGTGATTGGGAAAATCCATCAACAAAAAAGGCAAATGAAATTTTGGAGGCTATTGGAATTAATACTTCAGTTCTTTTTGTTTCTTTATCTGATGAAACAAATTTAATTAAATCATTTAGAAATATAAGTGAAATAAGCTGTACAAATCCAAAAAAGATTGCAGCTATAGACGTTATAGTCAATGACTATATTCTGATCACAGATAAAGCTTTTGATACTTTACTTACGGAGAGAATATGAAGTATTTAGAAGATGTATTAATAAGACCTGTTATATCTGAAAAGTCATATGACAGGCTTGAAGATAATAATGCTTATACTTTTGTAGTTCATCCTAACTCAACTAAGCCTGAAATAAAAAGAGCTGTAGAAGAGATCTTTACGGTGAATGTTCTATCAGTGAATACAATGAATAAAAAAGGCAAAAAAAGAAGGTTTGGTTACAGGTTCGGAAGACAGCCTAACAGGAAGCTTGCTATTGTGACTCTTGAAGAAGGCGATACGATAGAGGCTTTTGGAGTGTAAATATGGGATCAAAAAAGATTAATCCAGTTACTCCAGGAATGAGAGGTTTAGTTACAGGAGACTTCAGTGAGGTAACTAAAACTAAACCTGAAAAAAGATTAACTTCAAAACTTAATTCGAGTGGAGGCAGGAACAACAAAGGAAGGATTACCTCTCGACACAGAGGAGGAGGTCATAAAAAGAAATATAGAATAATTGATTTCAATAGAAATAAAGATGGTATTCCCGCAAAGGTTGCATCTATAGAATATGACCCAAATAGAAATTCACGGATAGCTTTATTGAACTATCGGGATGGGGAAAAATCTTATATTTTAGCTCCCGAGGGACTTGATGTTGGAGACTCTGTTGAGTCAGGATCAGGCTCTGATATTAAACCAGGAAACACATTACCTTTGAGAAATATACCTTCTGGGACTTTTATTCATGCAGTTGAACTCCGTCCTAAAGGGGGAGCAAAGATGGCTAGATCTGCTGGGTCCTCAGTTCAGCTAATGAGTAAAGAAGCGGGATTAGCATTATTGCGTTTGCCATCAGGCGAGGTAAGAACAGTTCCTCTTGATTGTAGAGCGACTATAGGTTCCGTTGGGAATTCTGAAGCAGAACTAACCAAGCTTGGTAAGGCTGGTAGAAAAAGATGGAAAGGTGTAAGGCCACAGACAAGAGGAGTAGCCATGAATCCTGTGGATCATCCACTTGGAGGTGGAGAAGGAAAATCTTCAGGAGGTAGAACTCCAGTAAGTCCATGGGGTAAGCCTGAGAAGAAGACTAGAAAAAAGAAAAAATATAGCAACAAATCAATTGTTAGAACAAGATCTCAAAAGAGTAGAGGGTAGAGATGGCTAGGAGTGTAAAGAAGGGACCTTTTGTAGATGAACATCTATATAAGAAGGTTGAAGAAGCTCAAAGTTCTGGAAGTAAGAATGTTATAAGAACTTGGAGTAGGAGGTCGACCATCATTCCAGAAATGGTTGGTTTAACTATTGCTATACATAATGGTAGACAACATATACCGGTATTCATTACTGAAGCTATGGTTGGTCATAAGCTCGGAGAGTTCTCACCTACTAGGACATTTAGAGGGCACCCAGGACAAAGTTCAGGTTAGATATGGAAACGCAAGTAGTAACAGCAAAAGGTAAATACGTAAGACAGTCTCCTTACAAAGTAAGATTGGTTTTAGACCTTATTAGAGGTTTACCAGTAGTGGAAGCTGTAAATGTACTTAAATTTACAACAAGAAGGGCTTCTGAAGAAATATTGAAGATCCTTAATAGCGCAGTATCTAATGCAGAAAATAATTACGGATTAACTGTAGAAGAATTATACATATCAAAGGCAGTAGCAGATGAAGGTCCTACATTGAAAAGATTTAGACCTAGAGCTAGAGGAAGAGCTTCAAGAATTGATAAAAGAACAAGCCATATCTTAATTGAAATACAAGAAAGCATAGGGTAAAAATGGGACAAAAAACTCATCCTTATGCTTTTCGAATCGGTATAGTTAACGATTGGAAGTCACGTTGGTTTAGTGAAAAAGAATACACAAAACTAGTAAATCAGGACTATAAGATAAGAGAATTTCTCCTTAATCAACTCCTCAAGGGTGCTATATCAAGAATTGACATTGAAAGAACTAGGGATAAGGTCCAAGTAGATATCCACACGGCAAGGCCAGGTGTTGTTATTGGAAGAAAAGGAGTTGAGGCAGATAGGTTAAGAAAAGGGCTTGAGAAACTTACTAGTCAACCAGTAAAGCTAAATATCATTGAAGTAAGAGAAGCTGAATTAGACGCACAATTGCTAGCTCGTGCAGTAGCAGACCAACTAGAAAGTAGGGTAGCCTTTAGGAGGGCTATGAAAAGAGCTGTTTCATCTGCACTTAAAGCAGGTGCAGAGGGAGTCAGGGTTGAATGTTCTGGAAGATTAGGTGGGGCTGAGATGAGTAGAAGAGAATGGTATAGAGAAGGAAGGGTTCCTTTACACACTTTGAGAGCGGATATTGATTTTGGTATATCAGCTGCCAAGACAACGGTCGGTTCTATAGGAGTTAAAGTATGGGTGTATAAAGGAGATGTTGTAGCTTCAAATAAGCTTCGACAGGAAAAAATTTCCGCAGAAGCTGCTCTTGCAAGCGGAGGAACTGCTTCTTCAAGAGTCAAGTCTGTAAAATCTAGAGTTGATGCTGCCGTAGGAGACAGCAATAAAGGAAAAATCCTTGAAGCTGGAGGTGGCACAAAAGTAGAAGATCCAAAAACATCAAACTTAGTAGAAGCTGGTGGTGGTCGTAAGATAACTGCTGGTGAGGCTAAGGAAAAATTTGACGAAGAAAAAAAGATTTTTGAGGAAGAGTAAATATGTTGATGCCAAAAAAAACAAAATATAGAAAATCATTTAAAGGTAGAAGAAGGGGAATGGCGCGAGGAGGAACAGAAGTTTCTTTTGGTGATTTTGGTCTCCAAGCTCTGGAAGCATCATACATAACCTCTAGACAGATAGAGGCTGCAAGAATAACTATTACAAGAACTATGAAACGAGGAGGAAAGGTTTGGATTAATATTTTCCCTCATAAGCCGATTACAAGAAAACCTGCTGAAGTAAGAATGGGTTCTGGGAAAGGTAATGTTGAATATTATGTAGCAGTAGTTAAACCTGGAAGAGTTATGTTTGAAGTTTCGGGAGTATCTGAGGAAGTAGCAAGAGAAGCAATGAGAAAAGCTGGGCATAAGTTGCCTATAAATACTAAATTTGTCACGAGGAATGTATGAGTATTTCAGAGTTTAGAGAATTAACTATCGATGAACTGGAGCTTAAAATCCTTGAATTAAAAAAAGACTTAATGGACTCGAGATTCTTACTGGCTACTAGTCAATTGGAGGATACATCAGTATTTAGAAAAATAAAGAAACAAATAGCACAAGCTTCGACGATTTTAAGCCAAAAAAAAACTCATGAAGATTTGGAGTCATAATGGAAAACTTGAGGAATAGTAGAAAGGTTCGTACAGGAGTTGTAGTTTCTGATAAAAGGCAGAAAACTGTAACTGTTGCAATTAAACAATCTTCTCCACATCCAAAATATGGGAAGATAGTTACAAAAACAAAAAAACTGCACGTTCATGATGATTCTTTTGATGCAAAAGTTGGTGACTTAGTAAAGATTATGGAAACAAAGCCTATTTCCAAGCTAAAAAGATGGAGAATTACTGAGATTGTTGAGAGGGCAAAATGATCCAGAAGGAATCAAGAATTAAGGTCGCTGATAATTCAGGAGCTAAGGAATTGTTATGTATAAGAGTTAAGGGAAGTTCTAGAAGACGTTACGCTAGCGTTGGAGATGTATTTGTTGCAACTGTTAAGGACGCCGTTCCTGGTGGAGCGATCAAAAAGGGAGACATTGTAAATGCAGTTGTTGTGAGAACGAAAAAAGAAATTAGAAGAAATGATGGAACTTATATTAGATTTGATGAAAATGCTTGTGTGGTTCTTAATGAGCAAGATCAACCCAGTGGAACTAGAATATTCGGCCCTGTTGGTCGAGAGCTCAGGGAGAAGAAGTTTATGAGAATAATATCACTTGCACCGGAGGTCTTGTAATGAAAATTGTAAAAGGGGATACAGTTAAAATTATTTCTGGAAAAGACATAGGGAAAGAAGGAAAGGTTTTACAAGTTATTCCAAAGAGGAACCAGGTTTTAGTAGAAGGCATTAATGTCTCCAAGAGACATCAAAAACCGCAAGGGCAAACAATGCAGGGAGGGGTCATAGATAAGACTATGCCAATTGATATTTCCAATGTTGCAATTCTTGTAAAGAAAAAATCAGGAAGAGTTTCTTACAAATTTGATAAATCTGGAAAAAAATATAGGATCTTAACTCAAACAGGAGATGAGGTATGATGCCAAGGTTAAAACAGGAATTTGAAAATCAATTAAAGCATGATGTTATGGCTAAATTAAAACTTACAAACATTAACGCAATTCCAAAATTAGAAAAGATAATTATTAACATTGGAGATGGAAAAGCAGGTACTGATGGAAGAGCTTTAGAATCCATGATTCAAGAGCTCTCGGCAATTTCAGGACAAAAGCCTGTGGTAAGGCGTGCCAAGAAGTCTATTGCTGGATTTAAGATTAGAGAAGGAATGCCGGTTGGTGTATCTGTTACATTAAGGCGGAATATGATGTGGGAGTTTTATGACCGGTTTGTTCAGGTTGCTGTTCCTAGAATTAGAGACTTTAGAGGTTTTCCAAAGAAATCTTTTGATGGAAATGGTAACTATACACTTGGGTTAAATGAACAGCTTGTTTTTCCTGAAGTTGAGTATGACAAAGTAAGGGACATTAGAGGAATGAATATAACGATATGCACTACAGCGAGGGATAATAATGGTGGATATGTGTTGTTAAGTTCTCTAGGCTTTCCTTTTGGAGAGGTTTAATAATGGCAAAAAAAAGTAAAATAGCAAAAAATAATCAGAGAGCAGCAACAGTAGAATTCTATGCAGATACCAGAAGAGAACTACTTTCAATTATCAAAGATCCCGAAGCCACCTATGAAGAAAAGAGAGAAGCTCAGAGAAAAATAGCTAAAATGCCTAGAGATGCTTCTGCTACAAGACACAGAAATAGGTGCGAGATAACTGGAAGACCTAGAGGTAATTTAAGAAAGTTTGGCATGTGTAGGAATATTATGAGAGAGCTTGCGCTTAAAGGAGAGCTCCCAGGAATAAAGAAAGCATCATGGTAAATTAGAATGTTATCAGACCCTATATCAGATTTTTTAACTCGAATAAGAAATGCTTCTTTGGTATCTAAAGAAAGTGTTGTAATTCCACACTCAAAATTAAAAGAAAAGTTGACTGAATTATTAGTAAATGAAGGGTATCTTACTGCATATAAACTTGTTGGAGATGGTGTAAGTAAATCAATCAAAATTGAATTAAAGTACACAGAAACTGGTGATTCAGCAATAGCTGGAACTCAACGTATTTCAAGACCTGGGAAGAGAGTCTACTTAAAAAATGGTTCTATACCTCGAAGCTTAGGTGGGCTTGGCACATTGGTAGTTTCGACTTCCCGAGGCTTGCTTTCTGACTCTGAAGCGAGAAAAAGAAAACTCGGAGGAGAGATTATTTGTGAGGTCTGGTCGTGAGTAGGATTGGAAATAAGCCTATATCAATTCCAGAAGGAGTTGGGATAGATAAAAAAGAAGGCTTAGTAGAAGTAAAAGGGCCAAAGGGGGAACTAGAAATAGAAGTAGATAAAAGGATAAATGTTAAATTAGAAGATGAAATTCTTTCTTTAAGCAGAAATAGTGAAGAACCTGTTGTGAAAGGTCTTCATGGATTATATAGAACATTGATAGCAAACAGTATCCAAGGAGTTACTGAAGGGTTCTTTAAAATATTAGAACTTCAAGGTGTTGGTTTTAAAGTAGTTATGAAGGGTAATGATCTCGAATTATCAGTTGGATATTCTCATACAGTATTATTTAAAGCAGTAGAAGGAATTAGTTTTAAAGTTCCCGATCAAAATACAATACATGTAGAAGGAATAGATAAAGGATTAGTAGGACAAGTTGCGGCAAATATAAGATCTGTAAAACCTCCTGAGCCTTATAAGGGCAAGGGTATAAGATATCAAGGTGAATATGTTAGAAGAAAAGCTGGTAAAGCTGCCTTAGGAGCGGGTGCACCAGGAGCTCCAACTACAGGTGGGGGATAATTTGTGAAGATAAAGTATAAAACCCCTAGAAACAAAAGGAAAATAAGAGTAAAAAAGAAAATAACAGGAACCTTGGAGACCCCAAGAGTTGCCGTTTTTAGAAGTAACAAAAATATATACGCTCAGGCAATAGATGATATTGAAGGGACAACGATTGTTTCTGCAAATTCTTTGGGCGATGAATTTAAAGATACTTTAGCAAATATTTCAGTTGCCAAACAGGTAGGTTTGTTACTTGGTGAAGCCTTAATTAAGAAGGGAATAAAAAAAGTAGTTTTTGATAGAAGTGGTTATGTTTACCATGGACAAGTGAAATCTTTAGCAGAAGGTATTCGAGAGCAAGGGGTTAAATTCTAATGTCTGACCAACAAGTGTATCAGGAAAGAGTGATACACATAAATAGGGTAGCAAAAGTTGTAAAGGGTGGAAGAAATTTTGCATTTACAGCGTTAGTTGCAATAGGTGATGGAAATGGAACAGCTGGAATTGGTTATGGAAAAGGGAAGGAAGTTCCATTGGCAATTCAAAAAGCTATTGAAAATGCAAAGAAAGATATGCATAAAATACCGATGGCTGGTAGTACTATAGTTCATACAATTACAGGAACTCACGGTGCATCTGAAGTCTTACTTAAACCTGCTGCACCTGGTACGGGGGTTATTGCTGGAGGCGCAGCTAGGCAGGTACTAGAAGCTGCTGGAGTCAAAGATATATTGGCTAAATCTTTAGGTTCACCTACGCATCTTAATGTTGCAAAAGCTACATTAAATGGTCTTTTGGCACAAAGAACTCCAGAAAGTGTATCAAAAGTACGTGGCAAAAAACAGAGTGATATTGCTCCTCCAGGATTGATAAAAGCTTATGAAAAAACAGAAGCAGAACGAAAAGTAGGCAAACAAGAGGTTGTTGAAGATGTCAAAAATTAAAATTACCCTTATTAAAAGTCTGATTGGAGAAAAAGAGAAAGCTAGAGAAACAATTCGATCATTAGGCTTAAAGAAAATTAATTCAAGTACAACGCGTGAATTAAATGACTCTCTTGATGGAATGTTAAGAAAAGTTGGTCACTTGGTGAAAATAGAAGAGGTAAATTAGTATGAAGAAAATGAAGTTTCATCATTTAAAACCAGATAAAAATTCAAAATTCAAAAAAATTAGGGTTGGACGTGGTGAAGGAGGAAGGCGAGGCAAAACAGCAGGAAGGGGCACTAAAGGAACTGGAGCTAGAGGTACTATCCCTGCAAGATTTGAAGGAGGACAAACCCCGTTGTATCAAAGGTTGCCTAAGCTAAAAGGTTTAAAGAATAAGCCAAAAGGTTCTTATTTAGTAGTGAATTTGAGAGATATTGTAGATAGAGAATGGGATGGTAAGGTTTCTCCTGAATCTCTCAAACAAATGGGCTTAACAAAGAGAAAAGGTTTAGTTAAAATACTTGGAGATGGTGAAGTAAGCGTCCCTTTGGAAGTAAAAATTAATGCTATTAGTGAATCTGCGAAAGAGAAAATTGAGAGCGCAGGCGGCTCTGTGGAAATTATAGATTGAGTTAAATTATGCAATTATCTGTATTTAGATACATGTTTAAAATAAAAGACTTAAGAAGAAGGATAATTTTTACGCTTTTTATATTTGCAGTCTATAGATTAGGAGCTTCTATACCAGTACCTGGTGTTGACCTTGATCAAGTTCAAAGATTGACCGAGTCAGGAACTCAGGCAGGGATATACGGATTGTTAAATCTTTTTTCAGGAGGAGCTCTTGAAACATTCTCAGTTTTTTCATTAGGAATTATGCCGTACATTACCTCAAGCATAATTCTTCAACTGTTGACTGTTGTTATTCCAAGATTGCAGAAGCTTCAAGAGGAAGGTGAATCTGGAAGAAAAGTCATTACACAATGGACTAGATATATTACAGTTGTACTTGCGTTATTGCAGTCTACAGGTTTAACATATCTTTTTTCTAGGGGAAGTTTAACTGGAGGTTTAAGTCTTATTCCTAACTACACACCATCCAGGGTCGGGTTAATTGTATTAACTATGACTGCAGGTACTGCATTTATTATGTGGCTTGGTGAGCTTATATCTCAGAAAGGGATTGGTAATGGGATGTCCTTAATTATATTTGCAAGTATAGTTAGTCAACTTCCTGCAAGTTTTGGTGGAGCTTATCAAGTTACTGCAGGTCAAGGAAAAATGGGCCAATTTACATTTTTATTGATTATGTTTGTTTTAATGATTATTGGAATAATATTTGTTGAACAAGGACAGAGAAGAATCCCTATTCAGTTTGCTAAAAGAGTTAGAGGAAGAAAAGTCTTAGGGGGGCAAACGACTTATATTCCCTTGAAAGTAAACAGCGCTGGAGTAATTCCTGTTATATTTGCTACGAGTGTTTTATTTTTTCCAGCATTAATAGCAACATCTCTTCCTCAGGACAATAATATTACTGCTGGAATTCGAAACTGGATTGATGTCAATTTAGCAAATTCACAGGGAACAAGTTGGTTTTACATTTTCTTCCTAGGAATGTTAATAGTTTTCTTTACATATTTTTATACGACTATACAGTTTGATCCAGTTAGGCAGTCGGACATGATAAGAAGGCAAGGTGGGTTCATTCCTGGAGTTAGACCAGGAACCTCTACAACAAATTACCTATCTCATATATTGAGTCGAATTACTCTCCCAGGATCTATATTCCTTGCTTCTGTCGCGGTATTGCCTTCAATCGCATCTGCAATATGGGACATACCTTTAGGATTTAGTGGAATTTCTATCTTAATAACTGTTGGTGTAGCTTTAGAGACTATGAAGCAAGTTGAAAGCCAATTAAGCATGAGGAACTACGAAGGATTTATTGATTGAGTCAAAAATTAGTAATATTTTTTGGACCACCTGGTGCTGGAAAAGGGACCCAAGCAGAAAGATACGCTAGTTCAAAATCATTTGCCCATGTCTCAACAGGAGTCATGTTGAGGGATCATGTTGAGAACAAAACAGAACTTGGTTTAATAGCTAAAGAAGTTCTTGATAGTGGAAAACTTGTTTCTGACGAACTTGTTATAGCTATGTTAAAAGAAAGACTAGATTATGAAGATGCTTCTGAAGGAGCAGTGCTTGACGGATTTCCTAGAACTATTCCACAAGCAAAAAGTTTAGATAGTTTGGTTGACAATAATGAAATAGTTGCAATTGTATTATTTGAAGTTAATAAAAAAGAACTTATAGATCGCGTTTTATTGAGAGGAAGAGCTGATGACAATGAAACAGTTATTGAAGAAAGAATCAAGATCTATGAAGAAGAGATAGGCCCGCTTCTTGACCATTACAAAGAAAAAAATATTATACATATTAATGGTGTAGGGGATGTAGGTAGTATTTATAAAGAACTTTCTAATTCATTAAGTAAATTTCTGTAATGATCACATTTAAATCTCCTGATGATTTTAAGAAAATGTCAAAGGCAGGAAAGGTAGTTAAAAATATACATGAAGAAATTCATAGTATTGCAAAAGTTGGAACCAATTTGTTAGAACTAGACCTAATAGCAAAAAAAATTATTGATAGTTCAGGTTGTAAATCGAATTTTTTTGGCTACAGGGGCTATCCTTCATATATATGTGCATCTCCAAACAATGTAATTGTTCACGGAATTCCAACTAAATACTCTCTAAAGGATGGTGACATACTTTCTATTGACGTAGGAGCAGTTTTTGAAGGAGTCCATGCAGATGCAGCGGTGACATACGGAATTGGTGAAATTTCTAGTGATGCTGAAAAACTTCTTGAAGTAACAAAGTCGGCACTTATGGAATCAATAAAATTAGTTAAATCTGGACAAAGACTTGGAACTATAGGAAGTCTTATCGAATCAATTGGTGAGAAAAATTCCTATGGAGTTGTTAAGGAATATATAGGTCATGGAATTGGTTTTGAGATGCACGAAGACCCTCAGGTTCCCAATTATGGGAAAAAGGGTACAGGATTTAAGCTAAAGAAGGGTATGGCAATTTGTATAGAGCCAATGTTTAATTTAGGAACCTCTCAAACCTTTGTTGATACTGATGGATGGACTGTAAAGACTAAAGATGGGAGTATTTCTGCACATTTTGAACATACGATAGGAATTACCTCCGAAGGTGTTGAGGTTTTTACTTCAAATGATTTATAATATTTTGTTGGTTAAAATTTCTAATCACACTAATCTAATATGTCGGTCATAAAATAGGCTCACTTTGGTAGAAAAAGAAAAGAATATAATAAAGGTTCAAGGAACTGTTAAAGAAACATTACCAAATGCCTCTTTTAAGGTTGAACTAGAGGGCGGTGTTGAGATATTAGCTCATGTTTCAGGAAAAATGAGGATGAGGTATATAAGGATTCTACCTGGAGATGTAGTTGAAATGGAAATATCACCTTATGATCCTTCAAAAGGTAGGATTATTTGGAGGCATAAATAATGAAAGTTAAAGCAAGTATAAAAAAAAGAGGTCCTAACGACCAGATTGTCCGGAGAAAAGGAAAACTCTATGTCATCAATAAAAGAAATCCTCGCAATAAACAAAGGCAAGGGTAATTAGTGGCAAGGATTGCTGGGGTAGACATACCAAGGGATAAGAGAATAGAGGCATCCTTAAGGTATATTCATGGAATTGGCTCTAGAAGAGCTAAGGAGATATGTAGTGATCTAGATATCAATCCGGAACTACGTGTAGCAAACCTCACAAATGATGATGTAGCAAAAATAAGAAAATATATAGAATCAAATTTTAGAGTAGAAGGGGATCTAAGGAGGGATGTCTCCCAGAATATAAGAAGAAAAACAGAGATAGGTTCATATCAAGGAACTAGACATAGGGTGGGTCTACCAGTGAGAGGTCAGCGTACTCACACCAATGCAAGAACTAGAAAAGGACCTAGATTTGCAATAGCCGGAAAAAAGAAGGTTATTAAATAATGGCAGAGGTAAAACAAAAAACAAAAAAGAAATCCAAAAAGAATATTTCTAATGGAGTAGCACACATTAAAGCTAGTTTTAACAACACTATAATTAACATTTCAGATACATCAGGAGAGACAGTTATCTGGACTTCAGGAGGGTCAGTTGGATTCAAAGGTTCAAGAAAATCAACACCGTATGCTGCA